>ULYR01037714.1_pt1 | contig 91874 bp, 76 predicted proteins | sample 1962341 | NCBI WGS metagenome assembly ULYR01 (sample SAMEA4835868, study PRJEB28245) | human gut metagenome | biome: gut microbiome; material: fecal sample | place: Denmark | collected 2008 | reverse complement strand
TATATATAATTTATTTAATAGGGCTCACTTTGTGTCCTACTTTGTGTCTGATTTTGTGTCCGATTTTTTAAATACGGGAAAATATCAAATGTTTGATTCGTAGAATTATATATTCTGTAAATGCACTATATTTTGTGTCTGGTTTTGTGGCTCACTTTGTGTCTCATTTTGTGTCCGACTGATTCTAATGGACAGGGATATAGTATCGTAATAGGTTAAATATCAAATAATTACCTATGTTTTTGGCGCATGATTTGATATTAGGTTTAGGCAATAGGATAGGGCGCGATATGATGAGTTCTAATCAGTGCGTAATAGTCAAAAAATATAGTGAGTAAAAATGGGATATCTAACGGAAAAGTGTTATCTTCGTAAATCTAATTACATGGCGTCTATATGTAATTCCCGCAAGAATGAAAAGAGCTTGGAATGACATTAAGGATGCTGGCTAAGAAGAAGTACAGCCATCTTGCCACACTGCAAGAAGTGGCGGAGAACGACTATAACCTCAACGTCCCTCGCTACGTAGATATTTTCGAGGAAGAAGAGCCTATCGACATTCATGCTGTAATGAAAGAAATCAAGGAACTGGAAGCCAAACGTGCCGACCTTGATAAGGAGATTGAAGGCTATCTGAAGGAGTTGGGATTGATGTAAGTGTTACGTATAAAGGATTAGTGATTAGGCGTTATGGCAGAAAAGAACAATATACCGCAATTCGTAAATAGCGACTCCTTCATGGCAGACAAGAACTATGTGAAGTGGTTGTCTGATTTGAAGAAACGCTTCCGTATGGCACAGCTTAAAGCTGCTGTCAAAGTGAATACGGAAATGCTCAAATTCTATTGGAGTTTGGGCGAGGACATTTGTGAGAAGCAGAAACAATATAAGTGGGGCGCAAACTTTATGAAAAGATTGAGCCTTGATTTGCGTGCGGAATTTCCTCAGGCAGAGGGATTTTCTATGGCAAATCTATACAACATAAAGAAGTGGTTTTTATTTTATTCTTCTCAAACTGAATTTTTCTACCAAGCTGGTAGAAAATTACAAGAAGTGGAAAATTCCTCTGTGAAAATACCTAAAATACTGCTTAGTGTGCCATGGAGACACCAAACAGTTATTGTTTCCAAATGTACTACAATTTCTGCTGCATTGTTCTATCTTAACAAGGTGGTTGAAGACAACATGAGCCGTACAGAGTTGGAACATGTCGTTAAGGCTCAACTGTACGAACATACAGGTAAGGCGTTGAACAACTTTGACATCACATTGCCACGTCCGCAAAACGCACTAGCTACAGAGATAATAAAAGACCCATACAAGTTGGATTTCTTCTCATTGCCAAGCAAGTTCAACGAAATGGACCTGGAGAATAAGTTGGCAACTAATATTACTCGCTTCCTTTTGGAACTGGGCAAAGGGTTTGCGTATGTCGGTCGGCAGATGGAACTTGATACGCCAAGTGGCAAATCTTACTTCCCCGACATGGTTTTCTATCATACTCGCTTGAAATGCTATGTCGTGGTGGAACTGAAAATCGTGGACTTTATACCAGAGTTCATTGGCAAGTTGAATTTCTATGTTTCGGCTGCTGATGAGTTGCTTAGAGGTGAAGGAGACAATCCAAGCATTGGCATTCTTCTTTGTAAAGACAAAGATTCGTCCGTTGTGGAATGGTCTCTGCGTGGTATCACTACTCCGTTAGGTGTGGCAAGTTATCAGCTGCAAGAGGTCTATGAACGTACGTTGCTTGAAATAAAGCTGGAAGCCTCTGAGGGTGATGTCTCAGAAAGCAAAGAATAATTAGACTTAAATGGAACTAGCTTGGAGTAAAATGAAAAGTTCAGATAGTGAATGAAATATTTCGATCTGAATTTGGTTTTATAATATAAAAGAAACAACCGTCTGGAGAGTATTATATGGGTGAAATAATTAAAGGTGCTGATACTATGGGCTGTGAAGATACTAATGCAAGTATATCATTACTATAAAAATATACATATGAAATATTTAGTTTTTGTATTAATATTGATGTTTTCTTGTTTTGGTGCAATGGCGCAAGATTTAGGAAAACTGGACAAAGTACAGAGAGATAAGTATCTTATCAATTTAAGTGCTCAGGTAATAAAGAAATTTGGTCCTGGTTATTATAGGAATGTTACTCCTGTAATTACAGAAGGTGTATTTGAAAGTGATGATAAGCGTTCAGAAATCAAGAGAAATGTGGGACGTAAATATTATGAAGTTACTTATTCTTATGATAAATCTAAGGAGTCTTTAGATTTTGATTTTTCTGATAAAGTTCGTGTTTGGAAAGATAGCGGCGAACCTTGTGATGTTATTTTTGGTAATGGTTATGGTAAGAATTTCTTTTTCCTGAGTTATAAGGAACAAACGGATGCGCGAGCTGTTATAGAGGTTGTTCCTTATCGGCAGGCAAATAATTCTGATGTAGATATTTGGATAAAAGAATAAACAGAGGATAGTTTTATTGATGCATATCTCTGTATGTAAACAGCCAATCCATTCATACTAAAATCGTGAACGGATTGGCTGTATTTTGATACACGCTATTTCATGATATGCGGCATCACTCAGTTATTTGTAACCGTAATTCTGCACGAGCTTTTTGTTAAGGTCAAGGCATTTTTGCGGTATGGGGAATACGGTTGTAAAGCCTGTGCTCTCGCCCTCGGTTGGGGTGTGTTGATCGTAAGCCTCGGTGTATCTGCCGTATCGTATGAGGTCTTGGCGTCGCCAGCCTTCCCATACCAACTCCAGCAGACGCTCTTTAAGGATGTTGTCCAGATTGGCTTCTACGGGCGGCACTCCGGCTCTTTCTCTTACGGCGTTAAGCTCTGCCTGTCCGTTTTCGCCGTTGCGTATCTTAGCCTCGGCTTGCATCAGCAGGGCATCGGCATATCTGTATAGAACTATGTCGTTGTCTATCTGCTTTCCGTCGGAATAGGCCGTGCGGTCTACTTCGTATTTCTTTACACGCGCTCCGGCGGTTTGCTTGTACGGACTGTCGGTAAGGTTAAGCTTCAACTCAAGCGGCATGTAAACTAATGGCTTGCCGTTGTCAAGATAAATTTTGTTTCCGTCTACAGATACTTCGTCGGCGTAGAAGTTGATGTAGAATCGTGGGTCTACCTGACTTGTGCCGTAGCCGAACGCCTTTACCGTAGAAACTGTGGCGCAAGTGCCGTTTTCGGCTGCGCATCCGTAGGCACCGCCATGCTTGTAGTGGCGAGAGCGGAACTGATAATGATACTCGTTGGGGTAGAGGTTCTTGTCGAGAGGGATGGTAAAGATGTTCTCTTTGGAGTTCTCGTTATGTACGATGAAGTTTGAGGCGTAATCGGTCTCAAGTTCGTATCCCTCGTCGGTTAGTTGCTGACAGTACCAGATGCAGGCTTGCCAAGCGTTCTTCTTCTCTCCGTTTACGGTGAAGTAGATGTTCTTGCCGTCTGGCCGATTGCCGTCGGTCCAGTTGTCGTCAGAGTAAATCTCTGCGTTCAGAGCTAACTTGGCCAGCAGGAAGTGTGCCACAGGGCGTGTTACACGTCCATAGTAATCACCGGGGGTGTTAGAGCGGGCATCCGCCAGCACTGGGGATACGGCTTGCAGCTCGTCTACTATGAACTTGAATACTTCGCTACGCTTGTTTGTAACCACTTGCTCTAAGGTTGCATCGTGCGAGGTAACCAGCGGAATATTGCCGAACATATCCATGGCATAGTAATAGAACAGGGCGCGTACGGCTCTTACTTCGGCTGTGAACTCTGTTATCTGATTTGTGGATAGCAGGTTCTTATGGCTGTCTATAACAGAGAGCGATTGGTTAGAGAGTACTATTACTTTATATATGTATTTCCATATATCGTACAGGTAATTGTCGCTGGCTGTCCATTGGTGCTTGTATAGGTTCTCCCACAAGCCGCCGTCGTACCAGTCGCCGCCTCTTATGGGGTTCATCGCCTCGTCTGTGGTGAGCGTGTTATAATCGTATATGCCTCGGCAGGTTCCCTGAAGTCCTTCTGACTCTTTATTGCTGCCTATATAATTGTAGAGCGATGCCACGGCGTTCTTGTAGATATTATCGGCGTTGTTGTAGATGGCTTCCGGGTCTACCTGGTCTTTGGGATTCTCGTCAAGGCAACCGTATGCGCATATCATCAATGGCAGGGCTAATATGTAGCTTATTATCTTTTTCATGGTGTTACGTTTTTTTAGAATTGTACACTTAAACCAAGCGAGTAGGTGCGGTATACGGGGTAGTTTCGCTTGTCGTCTATACCCATAGTGCTGTTTACTACATAGCTGTTAATCATAGGCGTGAGTCCTTTGTAACCTGTAATGGTGGCAAGGTTACTGATATTGCACGATACGCGCAGTGAGCGTATTACATTGCTCTTTAGCGGCACGTTATAGCCTATGGTGAGGTGCTCAAGGTTTAGGTAGTTTCCTTTTTCAAGCCAATAGTCGGATACACGCTGGTCTACTATGTTTTTCTGCGGAGCACCTTTCAGTACGTTATAGTCGGGGAAGCTTGACATGTTGTTGTATGCCAGTCCTGTTCCGTTGAATATCTTATGGCCGAAAGCACCGTTCATCTGCAAGGCTACATAAAGGTCCTTATATCTGAAGCTGATGTTAGAGCCTAAGGTTACTTTCGGGGTGGCTTGTCCTGCCACGTATCTGTCGCCTCCGTCGCTAAGGTCTATCTTTCCGTTGTGGTCGAGGTCTTCTATATCGTAATAGTAGCTGCCGTTATCGTTTTTTATCAGCCCTTTGCAGTGCGGCAGGTAGAATACTCCGAGTGGCTGGCCCACTATCTGATATACCACGTTGTTGTCGCCTCCGTTTTGTCCGGCTCCGTCGAGTCCGCCTATAGCGGTTACGTTGGCTGCCGACATCTCCATGCCTTTGTGGTTTCCGCTAAGCGATATCAGCTTGTTGCTCTGGAAAGACAGGTTCATGTTGACGTTAAGCTCCATGTCTTTCTTGCTGATGGGCTGTACTGAAAAGCCTATTTCGAATCCTCGGTTTGACATGGAGCCGATGTTGGCCAACAGCTTGTTGTAGGCGAATGGGGGTACGGGTACCTCGTAGGCGTAAAGCATATCCGAAGTCTTAGAGTAGTAATATTCGGCGGTAAGCATCAGTCGGTTGGCGAAGAAGCCAAGGTCGGCACCAATGTTGAACGTGGTCTTGGTTTCCCATTTAAGGTCGGGGTTATTGTTTCTCACCGTACCTAATGTTACCGTAGGCGAGCTTTTTACGGGGACTATTCCGGTTTGGCTCACGGTGTTCATGGTGGTGTAGGCAGAGATGCCTCCCAAGTTACCTGCCTGACCGATGCCGGTGTGCAGTTTTAAGAGCGACAGGTGCTTGGCATGGGCAAGGAAACTCTCTTTCTTCAAATCCCATGAAAGCGATACTGAGGGGAAGAAGCCCCAAGTATGGTCGTCGCCCACCATAGACGATCCGTCTCCGCGTGCGTTTACGGATAGCGAATATCGGTCTTTAAGGCTGTAGGTTACGCTACCCATAACAGAAGCCAGCGACTGGTCTTCGTATGTGCTCTCGGTGCCTCCGTAGGGTCGGGTAGAGGCTGCGCCCAAGTTATCGTAGCCGAAAACATTAGAGGTGATGCCTTTGGCGTATACCCAGAAGGCGGTTTTACGCAGGGTGCAGTATTCGCCGCTCAGCTGTGCCGAGATATTGTGTACGCCTATCTTCTTGTTGAAATCGAGCGACAGATTACCCAGCCATTCTTCTTTCTTGAACTCGCCACGATACACGTTGCCTTGCGCCCATACCAGCGTGGGGCAGAACTGTGAGTTTTCTGTAGAACCGTAAAGGTAAGAGCCGAAAGTAGAGATGCGCCAATAGGGATTTAAATCGTAGCTCAGTTTGATATGCGCGTCGAAATTGAGGTCTTTAGAATCGCTCTTCTCATCGAGCAACAGCACAGGGGGATTAATCTTATAGGCTGTTTCGTTTTTCGGCCAATTGCCATTGTTGTCGGCTACGGAAGAGTAGGTAGGGTTTTGACAAGATGCCGAGTAGAACAGCATTTGGGTATCGAAGATGTCATGGTTCTTGAACGAAGATCCGAATACGCCGAAGTCGCCAGTAAGCTTGTCGTTAAATGCTTTCTGCGTAACGTCTATCTTTGCCACGAATACTCCGTAGTCTTTATCTCTGATGATGGTGTTATGATCCATCACTCCGAAAGAAGCTCGGTAGTTTGACTGCGGGTTTCCGCCGCTGAATGCTAGGTAATGATTGTTCACCATGCCCGTATGGGTGATGGCTTTGTATAAGTCCGAGTTATATCCGGCATTGTTGCAATGCACTCCCATGGCTTTGGCTGTAGCCACGTATTCGGTGGCATCGAGCATCTGCAGGCGTTTATACATCTTCTCGAAACCCACGTTTCCTTCGTACGAAATCTGGAATCCTCGTCCCGTACCTTTCTTGGTCTTCACCTCTATTACACCAGAGGCTCCGCGAGAGCCGTACATGGCGGTTTCGGCAGCGTTCTTCAATATCCTGAAGCTCTCTATATCGGCGGGGTAGATGGTAGAAAGGGTAGTTACATCCGAAGTTACGCCATCTATAAGCACCAGCGGGTCGTTTCCTCCGGTGATAGAGGTAGTACCACGCACACGCACGCTGTTTAGCATCGCCATTCGGTCTAAGCCGTTCGACGTTACGTTTACACCGGCTGCCTGACCGCTAAGTATATCGAGCGTATTGTTTACCATGCCTTTGGCGGGGTGTATGTCTGTCACCTTAATGACATTACTCTTAATAGCTATAGAGTCTTTTTGCTCTGGAGGCAAAAGCCGTTGTGCATGAGCCAAGGGGCTACACAAGAGCGTAAGGGCAAGTAGTGTGAGTTGTTTTTCGTTCGTTGCCATATTTGGTTTCTCTCTTAGTTTGAAGCATTAACATATTTTACGAACAAAGTACGGATTTAATGAATACGGCGTATTAATATGCGGTATATAATTATATTATATTAACACAGAAAAGCCCGGACCTACATATCAATCATGTAAGTCTGGGCTGGGATAACTAAAATGTGGAGTATTTATTATTTGTAGAATCGAAGTTCGTTTTCAAGGAAACGCACTCTTTTTTGCAGCGTCTCTACACGGTTTAGCAGATGACGGATAGCGTCAATGCCCTCTATGTTTATAGAGAGATCGTAATAGAGATGAGCGTACCGTTCCAAGTCGTTCAGCTGCGAGGCAGGGAAACAACGCGTATTGTCGATGTATTCTATGTTTATCAGTCCGTCTTCGCCTAACATCAAGACGAAATCGGGTTCTATGTTGCATTGGCTGCAATAGTCGGTGATAATAATCAAATCGTTCTGCATAGTTGTCTTGTTTTAGGAGTTTATCCCTGCTGCAACTGGCGGAACAAGTCTTTCTGCTTGTCGGTCAGTGTGGTAGGTATGGTTACGTGATAAGTTACTATTAAATCGCCGTACGTGCCGTCTTGCTTATATACAGGGAATCCTTTTCCCTTTAAGCGTACCTTGGCATCGTTCTGTGTGCCCGGACGAACCTTTAGCTTTACTTGTCCGTCTAAGGTGTTTACGGTTACTTCTCCTCCTAATACGGCAGTATACAGATCGATGTTTACATCAGTATACAAGTCGTTGTCTTTACGACGGAATACTGGGTCATCGGCTATATTGAACGTGATGTACAAATCGCCGTCCGGTCCGCCGTTTAAGCCCTTGCCACCGTGCCCTTTCAGCTTGATGATTTGTCCGTTGGCTATACCCGCAGGAACCGTGATACGCAGATTCTCGCCGTTTACGCTGAAAGTCTGCTTGTGTGTAGTGGCAGCCTCACGCAGCGTAAGTTGCAACTCGCCCTGAATGTCTTGTCCTTTAAAAGCGCCATGCGCTCCACGTCCCGCACCGGCTCCACGGTGTCCGAACAACTCCTCGAAGAAGTCAGAGAATCCACTTCCGTTACCGCCGAATCCGTGCATGCCTTCGCCTCCGAATCCGCTGAAGTGCGTGCCGTCTGTAGAATACCAATACTCGCCGTCGCCGCCTCCGCCGCCTTGCTGGTTCTGGTAGGCCTTGCGTTGAGCTTCGAATTCATCGGCATGTTTCCAGTTCTCGCCGTACTCATCGTATTTCTTACGCTTTTCGGGGTCGCTAAGCACTTCGTTGGCTTCGTTTATCGCCTGAAATTTTTCCTTGGCGTTAGCGTCATTAGGATTTAAGTCGGGATGATATTGTCGTGCCAGCTTACGAAATGCTTTCTTGATGTCGTCTTGTGTTGCCGTTTTGTCAACTCCAAGAATTTTGTAATAGTCTATGTAAGCCATATAGTCAGTTGTTTAATTTTCTGTGTGGGTGCAAATGATATGCCATCACTATTTAAATGTGGGCTGTTTTTTGGTATTAGGTGACAAATTATTAGGTGTGTACTGTTTGAAAGCCATTAAAAACTTTTATCTTTGGGCTTTGTAATCTAAACCGATTACAGATAAAAGAATGTTGTTGTGTCATACGGCAGTGACAAAATGTCGCTGTGGCGTGGATTTTTACGAATAAAAAGATTTATAACCGGTAAAGATGAAAAGATTATTGTTAATGTTGGCATTAGTAGGAAGTGTATGGTCGCTTGGAGTGCATAGTGCAGCGAAAAAAGAAGTGGTGCTTAACATAATAGAGACTAGCGATGTGCACGGAAGTTATTTCCCGTATAACTTCATAACCCGTAAACAGCAGAATGGAAGCTTGGCTCGACTCAGTTCTTTAGTCAACGAGCGACGTTCACAGTATAAAGATGCGTTTATGCTGGTAGATAACGGAGATATACTGCAAGGCCAGCCCATAGCGTATTACTATAATTATATAGATACCAAGACTGAGCATGTATGCGCCTCGATGCTGAACTACTTGCGTTACGACTTGGGTAACATTGGTAATCACGACGTGGAGCCGGGACATGCCGTTTACGACCGCTGGGTGAGTCAGTGCAAGTTCCCCGTGCTGGGTGCAAATATCATAGATACAAGAACCAATAAATCGTATCTACCTCCTTATAAGGTGCTGGAGCGTGAAGGGGTGAAGGTGGCTGTGCTGGGAATGATTACGCCCGCTATTCCGTCTTGGTTGCCCGAGCAGCTGTGGAGCGGACTCCGTTTTGACGATATGGAGACAACCGCTCGCTATTGGGTGAAGATTATAAAGGAGAAAGAGAACCCTGATATTATTATAGGTTTGTTTCACGCCGGACCGGAGGGCAACCAGCTGGGCGACGCTATAGAAAACGGATCGGAGATAGTGGCTCGTAATGTGCCGGGATTCGACGTGGTGTTTATGGGGCACGATCATCAGCGTCATTGCCGTAAGGTTGTGAATGCGGCTGGCGACTCGGTATTGATTACCGGTCCTTCTAATGCGGCGCGTTGCGTGTCGGATGTAATGATAAAGGTGGTAAAGAAGAACGGTAAGTTGGTGAAGAAAGAGGTTTCGGGACAAATAACCGAACTCGACGCTTACCCCGTAGACCAGACTTTCATGAAGACGTTCGACCCTCAGTATAAGGCTACTCTCGATTTCGTGTCGCGTAAGATAGGACGTATGTCGAGCACCATATCATCGAAGGACGCGTTCTTTGGTCCGTCGGCGTTTATCGACTTGCTGCATCAGTTGCAAATGGATCTTACAGGAGCCGAAATTTCGTTCTGTGCTCCGCTTTCGCCTACAGCCGAAATTAAGGAGGGCGATATATACGTGAGCGATATGTTCAACTTGTATAGGTACGAGAACATGCTGTACACCATGAAGTTGAGCGGTAAGGAGATAAAGGGTTTCTTAGAGATGTCTTACGCACTGTGGACTAACCAGATGAAGTCGGCTTCAGACCATCTGCTGCTGTTGGATGATTCAATGTCGGGCTTTGGCCGTTTCAAGAACCCCACGTTCAACTTTGATTCAGCGGCAGGTATTATCTATACGGTAGATGTTACCAAGCCCGAAGGCAGCCGCGTAGACATAAAGAGCATGGCGGATGGCACTCCGTTCCAGAGGGATAAGATATATAAAGTAGCTATCAACTCATACCGTGGCAATGGTGGAGGCGACTTGCTGACTAAGGGGGCCGGCATACCGAAAAAGGAGCTGAAGAGCCGCATCGTCACATCGACAGAGAAAGATCTTCGCTACTATCTGATGAAGCGCATAGAAGAGAAGAAGCAACTCGACCCGAAACCGCTTAACCAGTGGAAGTTTATTCCCGAAGAATGGACAGTGCCGGCAGCTAAACGCGACTATGAGACAGTATTTAAGAGGAAATGATTCTTTTTTACAACAATAGCAAATTAATTACAAACTAAACAGTATTTAGACATGAAGAAAATGCTACAAGAATTCAAGACATTTGCCATGCGCGGTAACGTGGTAGATATGGCTGTGGGTATCATCATTGGTGGTGCGTTCGGAAAAATCGTATCATCGGTAGTTGGCGATTTGATTATGCCGGCAGTAGGTTTGCTGGTAGGCGGTGTAAACTTCACCGACTTAAAGATTGTAATGAAAGATGCGGTTCTTGAGGGTGATAAGGTGATTACTCCAGCGGTAAGCCTTAACTACGGAAACTTTATCCAGGTAGTGTTCGACTTTCTGATTGTTGCTTTCGCTGTATTTTTGTTGATTAAGGGTATTAACGCATTGAATCGCAAAAAAGAAGCCCCAGCTGCTCCTGCTACACCTCCGGCGCCTCCTGCAGATGTTCAGTTGCTCACTGAAATCCGCGATTTGCTGAAAGAAAAGAAATGATACAGACTCGCAGGCATCGCTTACTCCAGTTACGGATAAGATATGATGTGAGAGGATAAACCGTGCGCCGCATAAAGTCGATTGATTTTATGCGGTGTGTTTTAATTATCAGTAAGATGCAAGATATATCAAATGTTCTATTAATTATTCAGGCCAGCTTGATGGGAGTATCGCTGACTTTGTTCTTCGCTCTTGTATTGTCATCTCTTCAGAAGACCGACACTACAAAAGCATATGAGATTGTTCGTTGGCTTTTGGCTTTTGCTATGTTATTGTTTGCCGTACATTATATAATGCAGATGGTCTTCGGTTTTCGAGCTCAAGGCGACGATGTTGGCGCAGTTGTAAATATTCTGTTCTACTCACCGATAGCGTATATATTATCTTATTCTATTCTGCGTATCGGTTGTGGCAATAACTATTATCGAAAATTCCGGATTATGTCTATTACTGGTACGGTGCTTATATTCTGCACTTTTGTTGGAGGCTATTTGTATTATGGTAGCATGCACATGAAGGGTGCTTTATATATAATGGGACTGCTGTATATCTTTACTATTGTCTTCTTTATATTATATCCTATGAAGGAAATTCGCCGTGTACGTAAAATGGTGGACGAGGAATCGGGGCAAGAGCCTGTATTATTTAATATGTATATGCGCACATGTACTAAGCTTCTTTGGATATCGGCTCTTTGTATAGCTTTCAGTATATTCTACACTCCTTTGCTTGTAATTATAGGACCGTTTTTCTTTATCGCGCTTGTGTTCTATATTGTTTGCTTCTTGGCTCTGGGATACAATATCCGGCAAATGAGTAATATCATAGTAGCAGAGGTCGAAGACGAAGTGAATGCTGATGGTGGAGAAACAGGTACGGTAGCTGTTAAAGCCGTTATGAGCGAAGAGCGGAAAGAGATGACCAAAGCTCTTATTGAAGGTTGGATAAAGAATCAGGGTTATGCCTCGTCTGAAATTAATAGTACATTGCTGGCTACCAGGCTGAACATCCCTAAGCGCCAGCTTGTGCAGTACCTGCGCGAGGTAGAGGGTAAGACTTTCCGTATTTGGCTTTCCGACCTTCGTTTGGAGGAGGCTAAGCGTCTCATTATAGAACATCCGGAGTATTCAACAGAAACCGTAGCCGAGTCTTGTGGCTTTTCGCGTAGTCATCTTCAGGTCAAGTTTAAAGAAGCTACGGGCTTTACCACAAACGAGTGGAGAGATAATCATGCACGAAAGTCTTGATTTTACGTAGTAAAACGTCGGAAAGTGTTAGATTCGTCACAAATCTAACACCCAAATCACGGGAATCTAACACCTGCCATGGGAGTCTAACATATTGTTTGGCTCCTTTTTTTCATCTTTGCACCAGAATTTTAAAAGTAATGACACATTCTATGATATCAATTTGGAAATTTGCTCTAATGCTGAGCGTCGTCTTAGGTTTGCTGGTTTTTTTCTATATATGGTGTAACAACTGGCTGTATGAGAAAAGGAAGAAACAACGGATTGGCGGTGGCAAAACAAAAAGATAATAATTATTTTACCGAGATATACTATATACCATCTGATTTTGATGTATTACTAATTACTAAACAAAGACTGATTATTATTGATAGTTTGCATTATTTATAGGCTGGTAGAGAGATTGAGCATTAAGACATCTACAAAAAGAAAGCGGAACCCTGGCAATACAGAGTTCCGCTTTTTATATGTATCTTCTTATAAAGATTACTTTCGGTTAGGCTGAGAATAGATAACCTTCATCTTTATAATCTTGTTGGCATTGGTGCTTCTTAACAGCATGGCCGAGTTAACCTGAAGGTTATTCGATACGCCAATGATGTTACCCTTAGAGTCCGTTTCAGTGCTAACCGAAACCAATACCACTTTGTTCCAGTCTGGATTTGCCTGTTTCCATGCTTCCCACGCTACAGTTCCTTTCTCTACTTCAGGCTTTATCTCGCTGAAGATAGAACTGATAAGACGGTTCAGCTTGGAGAATGCATACGCATTGGTAGTGCTGGAGTATGCAGCGATGAACGAAGTCTTGTTATCGTACACCTTATTATCTTCGAAGAACGATTTCATCTCTGCCTTACGAACCATGAGCAGTGTAGACGGTGTGCCCATCTTATAAGCTCCAGCGTAGGTGTCTTTCATCTTCTGGAAAGAAACCGAAATAGAATTCAGCGTATCGTTCTTATGCTCTTGATACATCTCTTCTAGCGGAAGAACCACTTCTGTGCAGAGTCCGGCAGGAGTCTTAAGATAAGTGCACTTCTCATTGTTGAGGAATTCATTACCTTCAGAGTCAAGCTCAGGATTCTGGAAACGTGTAGACATAAACACCTCCTTGGTAGAAGCCATCGGAATGTTTGTGGCGTAAGTAGAATCTCGCAGTCCGTCTGAAGTCTTTCCCGTATATTTTATCTTCAAATCCAAGTAGATGTTAGAGATATACAGAATAGAACCTTCACCGCGTGTGGTGTGTACGTAGAATCCTTTCAGTACATTACGGATAAACGATTCTGAGTTCTTGAAATACTCGGGATGCTGCTTGTAATCGGTCAGCAACTTGTTGCAGAAATCTTTACCTAAGTCAATGCTGACGTTAGGATAGTAGGTGCTTAAGTTACGCAAAGAGTCGCTTACGGTCAAGTCGTATGCCGAGTAATCTTTCACGGCCAATGGCTTCTGTGTATGATCGTAATAGCTCTTTGGGTCGAGGTTGGTGTAATACAGCCCCTTGTCGGTACCATCATCGGTGATGATCTTGTTAAGGGTATCTACCTGCAAGCGCATAGACGCCAGCGAGTCGCCGAAATAGCTGTTGTAATACAGTCCCAATGTGGCACCGCTTATCTCTGTAATCTTGTTGGGCATCTCGAAGTCTTCCGGACAGTTTATCTGCACCAAGAAGTCGGAGCTGAATTCTCCGAAAGACTTGTCTGTAAACTTGCCCAGATAGGCTGTACTTGAGCGAGAGTACACCTGCTTAAGTTGTAGCGAGCTGGTAGTGACATCGTAAGCGTCGGCGCTTGTAGGTATGATGTCTTCATTGGCTACAAACTGTCCGATGCCTGTTGTTTCGTCATCGCAGCTATAAAAGATTGTGGCAGCTAAACTCAGTGCCGCCAGGAACTTGCATTTCATTGTTTATGAGAATATAATCATTGTATTTGTTTTATTCTGCATCCCCCGACACCGTATTATACAAGGCATCGCATGCGTCGGCATAAGCCGCTTCGTCTGCCTGATAGCTTACGGTAGGGATGTTGAGGCTACGTGCGTAGTCCATGATTTCAGGATTTACGTTCGCCCCGTTCTCTATCACTCCATCAGAGTAAGCTATAGCCAGCTTGCACAACTCAGCGTAGTTGATAGGCTGCTTAACCATGTTGAGGCCTTCGGGAGTTATTTCTTTAAAGAGTGTAAGGTCTGTAAAGTTAGGAGAGAGGTTGCCCTTGAAACCATCGTCGTATACAGAGAATACTACCTTAGAGTCTCTGAATGACGGCTCGTCATAATAAGCTTTCTTGATAAACAGAGGAACGATGGCACTCATCCATCCGTGACAGTGTATTACATCGGGGCACCAACGCAGTTTCTTTACTGTCTCTAAAACACCTCTTGCGTAGAAGATGGCACGTTCGCCATTGTCTTCGTATTCTTTTCCTTCTTCGTCGCAAGCCATCAGGCGGTGCTGGAAGTAATCGTCGTTATCGATGAAGTAAACTTGACGGCGTGCAGCTTGGATAGAAGCTACTTTGATAATCAGCGGGTGGTCTGTGTCGTCGATAATGATGTTCATACCAGAGAGGCGGATTACTTCGTGTAATTGATTCCGGCGCTCGTTTACATTTCCCCACTTGGGCATGAAAGTGCGGATTTCATATCCTTTGTCCTGAATGGCTTGAGGTAAGTTCTGACCAATCAGGGATAATTCACTCTCGGGTACGTAAGGGGTAATTTCTTGTGTAATAAATAAAACTTTTTTCGCGCTCATGTCTATATAATGCTCAAATAATTACGCAAAGATAATAAAAAAATCATCGGGAAAGGCAATTTTAATATGCCTTTTATTATTTATTGTTTGTTAATATGCTGTATATCAATAATGTTTGTGGTTCTGTAAAATGCGTCTAATTTAGTGATTTATGGCTTTTTAGTTGTCTTTTTTCTACAATCTATTTTATTATCTGATAAAATTGTGGTTAATTTGCACCCGATTTATAAAAAATGATTCATTAATTCGGATAGAAATGGAATTAATTCAAACTGTTCATGAGCTTCGCGCGAAGTTGGATGTTCTTCGTAAGGCGGGCAAGACAATCGGTTTGGTTCCTACAATGGGAGCCTTGCACGCAGGTCACGCTTCTTTGGTGAAACGCGCTGTGGCAGAAAATGATATTGTGGTGGTAAGTGATTTCGTTAACCCCACTCAGTTTAACGATAAAAATGATTTGATTAAATATCCTCGTACGCTCGACGCTGACTGCAAGTTGCTTGAGTCTTGTGGGGTGACTTTCGTATTCGCTCCTTCGGTAGAGGAAATTTATCCGGAGCCGGACACTCGTTCGTTCAGCTATGCTCCGCTGGATACTGTGATGGAAGGCAAGTTCCGTCCGGGACACTTTAACGGTGTATGCCAAATTGTTAGCAAGTTGTTCTTGATAGTAGAACCTACACGCGCTTACTTCGGCGAGAAAGATTTCCAGCAGTTGGCTATTATCCGCGAGATGGTACGTAAGTATCCGTTCAATTTGCAGATTGTAGGCTGTCCTATCGTTCGCGAAAGCGACGGCTTGGCTCTTAGCAGCCGTAACGCTCGTCTTAGCGCAGAGCAGCGTGTTCAGGCTTTGCAGATCTCTAAGACTTTGTTCGCTAGCGTAGAGTATGCCAAGACTCACTCTTTGGAAGAAACAAAGCAGTTCGTGATTGATGGCATCGACAATGCTGAAGGTTTGCGTCTGGAATACTTCGAGGTAGTAGACGGAAATACATTGCAGGAAGTAAACAGCTGGGATAGCAGCGATTATATCGTAGGTTGCATCACCGTATTCTGCGGAGAAGTACGATTGATTGATAATATTAAGTATAAGGAGTGATAGAGTGATGATGATAGAAGTATTGAAGTCGAAGATTCATTGTGTATCGGTTACCGAAGCCAATTTGAATTATATGGGTAGCATCACCATCGACGAGGACTTGATGGATGCAGCCAATATGATAGCTGGCGAGAAGGTGCAGATAGTAGACAATAACAACGGTGAGCGTTTTGAAACTTATATTATTAAGGGCGAACGCGGAACGGGTTGTATTTGTCTGAATGGGGCAGCGGCTCGAAAGGTACAGGTGGGCGACGTGGTTATTATCATGTCGTATGCTTTGATGGATTTTGAAGAAGCTAAATCGTTTAAGCCTACCGTTATCTTCCCGGATACGGTGACTAACAAATTGGTTTAAGAGTATTCAGTAAACTGATTGCGGATAAAATAAAAGTCCGCAGATTCCCAATTGAGAGTCTGCGGACTTTTTTATGCTCTATATTGAATGGTAGAGAGGCACCACTTAGAGTGATTTCTCTTTAATCAATCCGGTGCGATATCCTACGAGTAGCTTTTTCAGGTCTTCTATCTGCACCTTCAGTTCGCGTCCTTTATCAGTATCTTTCACCATCATTCGTTTGGTGCTCATTTCTACAATCTGGGTGGTTGATTTAATGTCGAGTCCTTCTTCTATGGCACGCTGGGTAGAAGTAAACGGTTCGTGCTGTACCAGCTGGAATCCGCGAGAGTGATATACCAGGGTATATCCGGCAATACCGGTTTCGGGCTGGTAAGCCTTAGAGAATCCTCCGTCTATCACCATCAGCTTACCGTTGGCCTTGATAGGCTTCTCGCCTTTCACTGCCTTAACGGGCACGTGTCCGTTTATGATGTGGCGGTGTTCTCCTTCTACGCCGAACTCATCCATTATCATGTCGCAAATATCCTCACGGTCGCGCAGGGTGTAGTAGAATCCTTTTATCTCCTTATGAGCCGCTGCATCAGCTATGAAATATCTTTCGAATGTAGCCATCTTGCTCTTATCGAAAGCGGGGGAGTCTTTTCCGCACCACAGATACCATACGTAATCTAGCGCGAAGCTCTTTTCTTCATTGTCGTTTTCGGCGAAGTAGGCTGTGCGTATCAGTTGGCCCACTCGCTTAAGCAGCGATTCTCCTTTATATTTCTTTCCGAGGATATCGATTTCTTTCAGCGTTCCGTCTTCGTTAAGCGGCATAGATGCGTGGAACAGTAGGTTAGAGTTGCATACATTATACATGCATCCGTAGCGGAACAAGCACTTCATGTGTTTACGCAACTTTTCGCTTCCGGTAAACGAGTTGTGAAGCTTCAGAACGATGTCTTGCTCTTCTTCGGTCAACTTGTACGGATCGGCAGGGTCGATGGTGGGGAACAGGCTGTCGCGCAGCGGATATTCCGTACCGTCGATGGTGATAGTCTTCTTTTCGAAGTCGATGTGATGAAGCAACATACGGTCTTCCATCTTGAATTCAGGGCGGCGACGTATAATCTCAGCTTCCAGTTTGAACTGGATAATGCTGATAGCCTTATGCATCTGTGCTATTAGGCGTATAGTCTTATCGTTATATGTGCTCGACGCGAAATCTATCTTCGGTGTGAAGCATTCGCATGGGTCATCGGCATAGGCTTCCATGGCGAAGGTAGCTAGCGGCAGCAGATTGATGCCGTAACCATCTTCAAGCGCAGAGAGGTTTCCGTAGCGCATGGCAAGACGTAGCACGTTGGCTATGCTGCAGTTATTGCCCGATGCGGCTCCCATCCACAGGATGTCGTGGTTTCCCCATTGTATATCGAAGTTATGATAGTCGCACAGCGTATCCATGATGATGTGCGGACCGGGACCACGGTCGAATATATCGCCCAAGATATGCAGCGAGTCGATGGTGAGGCGCTGTATCAAGTTACACAGAGCCACTATGAAATCATCGGCACGGTGAGTATCTATTATGGTACTTATAATTACATTGATATACGCCTGCTTGTTGGGGTCCATACTGCTTTCGTGCAGTAATTCCTGTATGATATACGAGAATTCCTCTGGCAACGCCTTACGCACCTTAGAACGAGTGTACTTAGACGATACGTTCTGGCATACCTTTACCAGCTGGTTAAGGGTAATTACGTACCAATCTACAAGCTCGGTCTCCACCTCTTTTACCAGCTGCAGTTTCTGCTCGGGGTAATATATCAGTGTGCAGAGTTCTTTTTTCTCGCTCTCGCGCAGAGTGTTTCCGAATATCTCGTTCACCTTTCTCTTTATGGCTCCCGAGGCATTTCTCAATACGTGTTGAAACGCTTCATACTCTCCGTGAAGGTCGGCCAAGAAATGCTCAGTACCTTTCGGAAGATTAAGTATCGCTTCCAGGTTTATTATTTCCGTACTGGCGGCTGCTATGGTAGGGAAGTTATGCGATAGCAGTTCCAGATAACGGATATCGTTTTGAATCATCTCTGCGGTTATCTGTTTGTATATTTTCATGTCCTATATTTATTTTAAGGGAAGGTTCAGGTTCGTTTCCTTTCGTTATAAAAAAAACATCAGCATCAGCTGTGCTATAATGACTCGTATAAACATTCCGAGCGGATATACTGTAGCATAGCTTACGGCCGGATTATCGTTTGGAATGATATCGTTGGCATAGTTCAGCGCCATAGGGTTAGCCATGCTTCCGCATAACATTCCGCAGGTGTTTCCGAAGTCCATCTTATAGATGCGCAGTGAAACCAATGCCATGATTACTACCGGGAAGAAGGTTATCAGGAATCCGATGCCTATCCACATCGCCCCTTCGGGACGGAATACCGTATCGAAGAAATGCGCTCCCGCATCCAGTCCCAAGCAAGCCAAGTAGAGTGATAATCCGATACCTCTCAGCATCAAGCTGGCGCTACGGGTGGTGTAGGTAAGCATGTGCAGGCGCGGTCCGTAGCATCCTATCAGGATACCTACTATGATAGGACCTCCTGCCAATCCTAATTTCACTGGTGAACTGATACCCGGAATGGCGATAGGAATAGAACCTACCATCAATCCCAGTACTATACCGATGAAGATAGAGGCCAAGTTGGGGTCTTTCAGTGTCTTTACGGTATTGCCCAATACTTTTTCTACATTATTTATGGCTGCCGCTTCACCTACTATAGTCAGACGGTCGCCCAATTGTAGCACTAAGTTAGGGGTAGCAAGCAGTTGCACTCCGCTTCTCAATACACGACTGATGTTGATGCCGTAAGTATTGCGTAAGCGTAAAGAACCAAGCTTCTTGCCGTTTATCTCTGTGTTTGTAATGACTATATGCTTTGATATCAGCTGGCTGTCGATAGCGTTCCAGTCGATATCTTCCTTATTCCAGTCGCGATTTTCCTGCTCACCGAACAGGATAGTCAGTGCCGGCACATCTTTTTCGGTAGTGATAACCAGCAGTCGGTCTGCTTCTTCCAGCACCTTGTCCGAAGTAGGTATGCTTACATTGCCTTCGCGCCAGATGCGTGAAATTACGAATTTTGGATAGCTCAGCTGAGCGATATCCTGTATGCTCTTATGGAATATGGCGGGGTTATGCACCTGAAACGTAGCGATGTATGTGTGATTAGGGTCGTCGTGCTCGTGTTCGTTCATGTCCGACGGGCGTACAAACAACTTTTTCACCACAACGATAGCGAATATTACGCCTACTACACCAAGCGGATAAGTCACGGCACAACTCAGAGCGGCACCGCTGGTAGGCAAGCCCAACTGCTTCAGCGTCTGCTGTGCGGCACCCAGTGCAGGGGTGTTAGTAGTGGCTCCGCATAAGATACCGGTCATATCGGGCAGTGAAATAGGGGTGACAAGGCACAAGGCCAAAGCCATAGCCGTACCTAAAATGATGACTCCCAATCCCAACATGTTAAGCTTGAAACCTCCCTTTTGGAAAGAACTGAAGAATCCCGGTCCCACTTGTAGTCCTAAGGCATAGACAAACAGTACCAAGCCGAAACTTTCGGCATACGTCAGCATTTGTGGGTCTACAGAAAAACCTAAGTGTCCTGCTAATATACCCATGAAGAAAACAAATGTAACACCTAACGAAATGCCGCAAATATGTATTTTCCCTAAAGCGAGTCCCGTTGATATGATGAGTGACATCACCACCACTGCCTGTATGGCAGAATGTTCAAAAAATAAATTATATATCCATTCCATGCTGCAAAGATACATAGTTTTCGTAAAAACAGGATTAAGACCGCAGATAAATGTAAAGCACGAATAGTATTTAATGGGTGTTTGTAATGCAGAATATTACAAAATGATATTTAAAAACACGGAATAAAACATTGCGATGCTTCAATCAAATCATCGCAATGTTTCACTTGTCCATTCGCATATTGCAGTGCTGCAATTCGCATTCTTTTTCCTGCGACTCGCATGTGGTTTTTAACCCACTCCAGAACACTCCAAAAAACATGGCGCACAAAAGTATATGACTAACAAGATCAACGATTTTATAGTGGCGAAGCCAGAAAAAAAACAGCCGGACGCTTCGGTTTTACGGAAAGCGTCCGGCTGAGTTATGTAGTATAGTCTCCTGATAGTGGAGATACGTATTATCTTATAAAGAGCAACTCACGATACTTAGGCAGAGTCCACATCTGGTCGTCTACTATAAGTTCAAGCTTGTCGATGTGATAACGTATCTGCTCTAACATAGGTGCGATGTTATCATGATAAGCTATAGCCTTGGCACGCTGACCTTCTATGCGGTTTGCAACCTTACGTGCTTCTACCAACGCATCGATGTGCTCTTTGATATAAGCGGTGTGCTCTGCTATCTCCTTGATGATAGCGATGTTTTCTGACGAAAGCGCTGCGGCTTCTTCGGCAGGGAACAAGCTCTTCATCTTATAAGCGTTGTCTACCAACTTGGTTTGATACTCTATAGCTACAGGTACAACGTGGTTCATAACCAAGTCGCCCAGTACACGAGCTTCAATCTGTATCTTCTTGGTATACATTTCCCATTTCACTTCGTTACGGGCCATCAACTCTTTACGGTTCATTACGCCGGTCGATTCGAACATCTTGATAGACTCCGGTTTCAGGTAGTTGTCGAATATCAGCGGACAGCTTGTCTCGCAGTCCAAGCCGCGGCGTGCAGCCTCTTGCTTCCATTCTTCGCTGTAACCGTTTCCGTCGAAGCGGATAGGCTTGCATTCCTTGATGTAGTTACGTACAACCTGTATGATAGCCGAAATCTTAGGTTCGCCTTTTTCTATTATTTCATCGACTTCTTTCTTGAACAGGATGAGCTGTTCTGCCATAGCCGAGTTGAGCACAATCATTGCGCTGGCACAGTTGGCTTCAGAACCTGGCGCACGGAACTCGAAACGGTTACCGGTGAAGGCGAAAGGCGAAGTGCGGTTACGGTCGGTATTATCGATGAGCAATTCAGGTATCTGCGGAATATCAAGACGCATACTCTGCTTGTTGCCAAGTGATACGAGGTCGTTGCTTGTACTCTCTTCCAGATGGTCGAGCACCTTGCTTAGTTGAGTGCCGAGGAATGAAGAGATAATAGCGGGTGGCGCTTCGTGAGCTCCCAGACGGTGAGCGTTGGTGGCGCTCATGATAGAAGCCTTAAGCAATCCGTTATGATGATATACAGCCATCAGCGCATTTACCACGAAGGTGATGAAACGCAAATTGTCTTCGGCTGTCTTACCGGGAGCCATAAGCAGTGTGCCGTCGCTTGTACCCAATGACCAGTTATTGTGCTTACCCGAACCGTTGATGCCTTTGAACGGTTTTTCGTGAAGCAACACACGGAAGCCGTGGTTACGTGCCACCTTACGCATCAGCGACATGAGCAACATGTTATGGTCTACAGCCAAGTTGCACTCTTCATAGATAGGAGCCAACTCAAACTGATTAGGAGCAACTTCGTTGTGGCGTGTCTTTACTGGGATGCCCAATTCTAAAGACTGCACTTCGAGGTCTTTCATGAATGCGGCTACACGTGGAGGGATAGCACCGAAGTAGTGGTCTTCAAGCTGCTGGTTCTTAGAAGCCTCATGGCCCATCAGCGTACGTCCGGTAAGCAATAGGTCTGGACGAGCGGCATACAAGCCTTCGTCTACCAAGAAATACTCCTGTTCCCAACCCAAGTAACACAATACCTTGGTAGCTGCAGGTTCAAAATATCTGGTAACGTCGAGTGCAGCCTGTGTTACGGCGCGTATTGATTTCAGCAGCGGAGCTTTATAGTCGAGCGATTCACCGGTATAAGCGATGAAGACAGTAGGAATACACAGCGTATCGTCTACCACGAACACTGGCGATGAGGGATCCCATGCACTGTAACCACGAGCCTCGAAAGTGTTTCGTACACCACCGTTAGGGAACGAAGAACCATCGGCTTCCTGCTGTACTAACAGCTTGCCCGAGAACTCTTCGAGCATACCGCCCTTGCCATCGTGTTCTACAAAAGCGTCGTGCTTTTCGGCAGTACCCTCTGTAAGCGGCTGAAACCAGTGAGTGTAGTGTGTTACACCTAATTCTATGGCCCAGCGTTTCATGCCAGCGGCAACCTCGTTTGCTATACTGCGGTCTAGTGGAGCACCGTTGTCTATTACGTCTACCAGCTTGCTGTATACCTTGCTTGGCAGATATTTGAACATCTTCTCACGGTTGAACACATATTTAGCGAAGTACTCGCTGGGGCGTTCTTTAGGTGGGATAACTGCTACCGGCTCTTTGTGAAAAGCCTTTTCTACCACTCTGAATCTTAATTTTGACATTGTACCTACTAATTTAATCTATGGTTGTTGGTCGTTTATTTTTTTTCTCTTATTTATATGCACTTGCATATTCTCTGCATGGCTTCTTCGCATTTCTCTTTTTTGCAGAACGAAGTGAGTCGGATATATCCTTCTCCACTCGGGCCGAATCCTACTCCCGGAGTAGTTACCACTTGAGCTTCGTAAAGGAGTCGCTCAAAGAACCTCCACGAAGGCATGTTGTCTGGCGTCTTAACCCATAGGTACGGAGCGTTTTCTCCTCCAGCCACCTTCAGTCCGATGCTGCTCAACGCCTTTTTCATGATTCGGGCATTATTCATATAATACCGTATGTTGGCTTTAACCTGTTCTTTCCCTTCGGGGGTATATATAGCCTCCGCTCCGCGCTGCGTAATGTACGAAGTGCCGTTGAACTTGGTTTCCTGATGCCGGCGCCATAACGGGTTAAGCGGAATGCGCTTGCCGCTCAGAGTAGCCGCCGTTACCTCTTTAGGTACTACCACGTATCCGCATCGTACACCTGTAAACCCAGCTGTCTTAGAGAAACTACGGAATTCGATAGCTACCTTTTTTGCCCCTTTTATCTCATAAATAGAGTGGGGAATATCAGGGTCTTGTATGTAAGCTTCGTAAGCGGCATCGAATATGATGAGAGTATCGTTTTCTATAGCGTAGTTCACCCATTTTTTCAGTTCGCTTTTGCTTAGTACAGTACCCGTAGGGTTATTGGGATAGCACAGATACAGAATATCCACCCGTTGCTCGGGCAAGTGCGGAATGAAATCATTCTCCATAAGGCAAGGCATATATACCACATTGCTCCATTTGCCGTCTTCCTCTAGTTCTCCGGCTCTGCCGCAAGCTACATTAGTATCTATGTAGACAGGATATATAGGGTCTGTAACCCCGATACTGTTGTCGTGCCGCAGTATGTCGCCTATATTTCCGGTGTCGCCTTTAGTGCCGTCGCTTACAAATATCTCGCTGGCTTCAAGGCGTACGCCTCGTGGGGCATAGTCGTTCTTTATGATGGCTTCTATCAGGAAATGATATCCTTGCTCTGGTCCGTATCCGTGAAATGTAGTTTCGTTCTCCATTTCGCCTACAGCTTTCCGCATGGCTTCGGTACAAGCGTGTGGCAGCGGAAGGATGACATCGCCTGTACCCAAACGGATAATGTCGGCTTTGGGATGAGTGACTCTAAACAGGTTCACCCTTTTCTCCAAATCCGAGAAGAAATAGTTTTCGGGCAGTTTTAGGAAATGTTCGTTCACTAATGCCATAACTTTGTGGAGTTTTAATAATTTCCAAATCGCTGCAAAATTACGAAAATCATTGGAAAAATTACATAAATGGGGGCTGTAATAAAGAAAAAACCGCAACTTTCATGGTAGAATACGGGCTTTATGGCAAAAGCATAAGGCGTTTCTTCCGAAAAATGCGGCTTACGGTTTTACACGATGCTACGTGTAACTTGGTAAATAGCAGTAGCTATCGGATGTATTTCCCGACAAAATCTTTAACTTTCAGGGTGTATTCTTGAGGAAGGATGCGGTAAGATGCTGCATGTTCCGCTCCCGGAACAATCCACAGTTCTTTGGGTTCTGATTTGGCATCGTACAGAGGGTATACCATCCATGTGGGTACATAGTCGTCTTTGTCGCCATGGATAAAGAACATCGGTTTTTGGCATTTCGCCACTTGTTTCAAGGCTGACGCTTCTTTAAAGTTCCATCCGTTTTGAATCTGGCAGAACCAACTGGCTGTGTAAAGCAAGGGGAATGCAGGCAAGTGGAATTGGGCTTTCAGTTCTTTTGCGAATTGGTCCCAAACGCTGGTGTATCCGCAGTCTTCTACAAAGCAGCGTATGTATTCGGGTGTTTTTTCTCCGGATACCATCATGGTGGTGGCGGCTCCCATTGATATGCCGTGCACTACAGCTTGCAGTGAGTCGCCGAAGAGAGTAGGGGCTATATCAATCCATTGCAACACATCCTTTCTGTCTAGCCAACCCATCTGTATGGCGTCGCCTTCGCTCAGTCCGGTGTAGCGTAAGTCGGGCAATAATACATTATAGTCCAACTCATGATTGTATAAATAGCCTATGTGAAACATTCGGATAGCGTTATCCGTATATCCGTGCACTATTACAGCCGTGCGCTTGGTGGGGCGAGACGCATATGCGTAGAAAGCGTGCATTTTTAGTCCGTCGGGCGAAGTGATGAACGTATCTCTCAGTGCTTTATGCTGGTTTAGGCTATCTACCCAAGGCACTATCTGCGGATAAGTATTGCGCATATATTCCATCGATCCGGCCATGTCTTTCCCACGGTTATCGGGCCGGAGAGAGAAATTAAGCATATATAAGCTTCCTCCGGTAAGAATGGCGGCTATACTTGCCAAGACTATTCCGCAGGTAATGAAAATAGTGCGCTTCTTCATTGTGCGTATGTTTTAATGTTATTCGTTCCAGATTTCCCAAGCGGCAAAAGCTTGCAACAGCAGCATTTCAAGTCCGTTTTTGGTTACCGCTTCTTTTTCGCTACCCTTCTTCATGAATAAAGTGGTGTTAGGGTTGTAAACCAAATCATAAAGCAGATGGCGTGGTGTCAAGCATTCGTAAGGGATGTCCGGACATTCGTCGGTATGTGGATACATGCCTACAGGCGAGCAGTTTACTATTACCTTGTACTCTTCCATCACTTCGGGAGTGAGCTGACTGTAGGTGAAAGTTTCATCGTCTTTTTTGCCTCTTGACACGAATCGGGTCTCAAGTCCCAGTTTCTTCAGTCCGTAGTTTATGGCTTTCGAAGCGCCTCCGGTACCAAGTATCAATGCCTTGGTGTGATACGATTCAAGCAGCGGCTCTATGGAACGTGTGAATCCGATAACATCAGAGTTATAGCCCACGAGTCTCAGCTTACCTTTGCTGCGGTCGAATTTAATCACGTTTACTGCACCTATTTCTTTTGCTTCAGGCGAAACCTCGTTGAGGAAATGCATAACCTGTTCTTTATACGGAATAGTTACGTTTAAACCGTTAAGTGTAGGATTGGCGCTTACCACCTGCGGAAACTCATCGATTGTAGGGATTTCAAAGTTGAGGTATTCCGCATCCACTTTTTCAGATTCGAATTTCTCGTTAAAGAAATTACGAGAGAAAGAATGCCCCAGCGGATAACCTATCAAGCCATATTTTTTCATATATACAGAAAATGCTGAAGTTTTATTTGGTTGCAAAATAAAGGGTGCAGATGCCCAGCGTAAGTCTCTTGAACTCAACTTTGCTGAATCCTGCTTTTTTAATGATGCCTCGCATTATTTCTCCTTGCGGAAAGGCTTTTATAGACTGTGGCAGATAGTGATACGCATTTTTGTCTTTCGAAAAGAACTTTCCTACGGTAGGTATAATCAGGCGAGAGTAGATATCGTAGAGTTGCTTCATAGGGAACCACTCCGGTTCCGACAGCTCCAGTATTACTAAATGTCCGCCAGGGGTAAGTACCCGATACATTTCGGACAGACCCTTATCCAAGTCCTCAAAGTTACGTACTCCGAACGCTACGGTGATAGCGTCAAAGCGTGCTTCGGGATAACTTAACGATAAGCAGTTCTGCTTTTCGAACGTGAGTCGGTTGCCTAACCCTGCGCGGACAGCTTTTTGTCGTCCTACTTCCATCATTCCCTCCGAAATGTCAGTACCTTTCAGTTCGTCGGGCATCAGTGTGGCACACGCCTGCAACGCGAAATCGCCGGTTCCTGTAGCCACGTCGAGTATGCGGCGAGGCTTGAACGGGCGTAGGCGATTGATGGCTTTCTTGCGCCAACGTTTATCTATTCCCCATGAGAGTATATGGTTCAAGTCGTCATAGGCAGGAGCGATATTATCGAACATCTTTTCTACCTGTGAAGTTTTACTTTCGCTCTCGTTATAGGGTTTGATATTTTCTTGTGGATAGTGGGACATGGTTATGTTTCTTCTTTGTAGTTATCTATAATTATTTCATCAGATAGTCGAGAACATTCTTTTCGATGCGCTCAGTCAGGTTGTCTGTATCGCCCTTAACGAAAGTTTCGCCGGTGATGTGCTCAAACAACTCGATGTAGCGGTCGCTGATAGAGTTAACGATATCCGGAGTCATTTCGGGCACTGTCTGTCCTTCTTTTCCCTGGAATCCGTTAGCCATAAGCCATTCGCGTACGAATTCTTTAGAAAGCTGTTTCTGAGGTTCTTCTTTTTCGAATCTTTCCTGATAACCTTCTGAGTAGAAGTAACGGCTTGAGTCGGGAGTATGGATTTCGTCCATCAAGTAAATCTGGCCGTTGTGTTTACCGAATTCATATTTGGTATCCACCAAGATCAATCCACGCTCTGCAGCCATCTGAGTACCGCGTTCGAACAATGCCAAAGTGTATTTTTCGAGAGTAGCGTATTCTTCTGGAGTAGCGAGGCCCTGAGCCAAGATTTCTTCTTTAGAGATATCTTCATCGTGCAGACCCATTTCGGCTTTAGTAGTCGGGGTGATGATAGGCTGAGGGAACTTTTCGTTTTCGCGCATACCTTCGGGCAAGCGAACACCGCAGATTTCGCGAACGCCGCTCTTGTAAGCACGCCATGCGCTACCGCACAAGTAACCGCGTACAATCATTTCTACAGGGAATCCTTCGCACATTACGCCTACAGTCACCATAGGGTCTGGAGTAGCCAACTTCCAGTTAGGGCAGATGTCGGCAGTAGCGTCAAGGAACTTAGCGGCAATCTGATTCAGCATTTGACCTTTGTAAGGGATGCCTTCGGGCAAAACCACGTCGAATGCCGAGATGCGGTCGGTTGCTACCATGATGAGTTTTTCATCGTTAATGTTGTAAACATCGCGCACTTTACCGTTGTACACACTCTTCTGACCGGGAAAGTGAAAATCTGTTTTAGTTAAAGCTTTACTCATTTTCTTTTTATTTTTGTGTAATGAATAGTAGGGTTGGTTTTAATTATTCTCGTCGTTCTGTGCAGCCAAGCCTTTCATGATGGCCTTTAGCTGAGTGGCCGACGCTTTCTTTTCCATCTTACGTCCTTCTTCGAACTTCTCGTAGGCTTCTACTATGCGTGTTACCAGCTTATGGCGTACGATATCTTTCTTGGTAAGTTCTATGAAGCTGATACCTTTTACTCCTTTCAGAATCTTCATGGCCTGCACCAATCCTGATGTCTGCGAAGTAGGTAAGTCTATCTGCGTCATGTCGCCAGTAACTATCATCTTGGTGTTCATACCCATTCGTGTAAGGAACATCTTGATTTGCTGTGTGGTGGTGTTTTGTGCCTCGTCGAGTATCACTACGGCATCATTCAGCGTACGTCCGCGCATAAAAGCCAGTGGAGCTATCTGAATAATGTTCAGTTCCATGTATTCTTTCAGCTTGGCAGCCGGAATCATGTCTTGCAGTGCATCGTAAAGGGGTTGCAGATAGGGGTCGATTTTATCTTTCATGTCGCCCGGCAGGAATCCCAGTTTCTCTCCGGCTTCCACGGCGGGACGGCTAAGTATGATTTTCTTGATTTCTTTATTCTTGAGAGCTCTTACAGCCAGAGCGATGGCGGTATAGGTCTTGCCCGAACCGGCAGGTCCGATGGCGAATATCATATCGTTTTTATCGAATTCTTTTACAAGCTTCAGCTGATTGGCGCTTCGTGGACTGATGGGTTTTCCGGTTACGCTGTACACTATCACGTCGTCGGGCTTTTCCACGTTCGGCTTATTACCTTTTATAATGTCGAGTATGCTTTCTTCGTTCAGAGAGTTGTATTTGGCGCAATGACGTTGCATCGCTATTACGGCTTCTTCGAAAGCACACATTTCTTCTTCATCGCCCATCACCTTGATTACATCGCCTCGCGCCACGATTCTCAGCTTTGGGAATAAAGCTTTTATCATTTGTATATTGGCATTGTTCACGCCATAGAAGATCACCGGGTCGATGTCTTCTAAAACAATATGTTTTTCAATCATCTAAAACCTGTTTCCTTTTTCCTTTGTTTTTTGTTATGTACGCCGATTCGCTTATGCAAACCCTGCATACAACTTATTTTTGCTGCAAATTTAATCATTCCTTTTCATTGTAGAATCTCTATCCGCATAATTTATTCGTTGGGGCTTGCTAAAAAACGTTGCTGCGTGTTTTAAAAAAGCGTCAAGAAGTTTTTTTTAGAGCATCGTGCAAATTTTATATCTTTGCAAGCGATATTTTGAAATTAGGTATATAAAAACATTGAGGATGAGAAAACTATTGACGGCGTGTGTGTCGGCTTTGCTGCTATGTACTCTGTTTGGAGCTTGCAAGGAGAAAGACATGTCTATAAAACTGAATAATCCGCACAATATCCGTGGGGTGATAAGCTACAAAAGAAGTTTTAATGATTTAAACGATGTGCAGTTGGCTACGGCCAAGCGTATTGGCATACGTCCTATATCATCGCGCGAGGCGGCTCGCGACGGCGGAAGTGGTATTGAGGAAATCACGTCGTGCGAACGCTATCAGGTTGATTCTCTTACACATTCTATCCCTTTCTTGATTCCTAAGGCAGTGGCATTACTCGATACGTTAGGTCAGAATTTCCTTGATTCTTTGACATGTAAGGGACTGAATCCTAATCAGATTATAGTTACTTCTGTGCTTCGTACTAAAGATGACGTAAAGCGTTTGCGCCGCTCTAACGGAAACGCTTCGCTCAACTCTTGTCATTTCTATGGAACAACGTTCGATGTGAGTTGGAAACGCTTCTTTAAGGTGGAAGACCCAGACGGACGCCCCATGCAGGATGTTAATGCCGATACGCTGAAGTTAGTGCTCTCTGAAGTACTGCGCGACTTGCGTAAGGCGGATAAGTGTTACGTGAAATACGAACTTAAACAAGGATGTTTCCATATTACGGTACGATAAGATATGAAGCACAGATACTTTATTTATTTGGCATATGATGGCACTCGCTATCATGGATGGCAGATTCAGCCCAACGGAATCAGTGTGCAGGAAACGCTGAATAAAGCTTTGGCCACTTTCTTACGCGATGAGGCTATAGAGGTTACCGGAGCAGGACGCACCGATGCCGGAGTGCACGCCCGATTGATGGTAGCTCATTTCGATATAGAGCGTGAGTTGGACTGTAACTCGGTGGTAGATAAGCTGAACCGTATCTTGCCGCCCGATATCGCCGTATACGATGTGAAGCCCGTAAAGCCAGAAGCGCATGCCCGTTTTGACGCTACTTACCGCACCTATAAATATTATATAACCACACGCAAGGACCCGTTTAACCGTACTTATGCGTGGCGTGTATTTCAGAAACTCGATTTCGATAAGATGAACGAGGCGGCTAATACACTTTTCGGATATACAGATTTTACCAGCTTCAGTAAACTGCATACCGATGTCAAGACCAATAACTGTAAGATAATGGCAGCTCACTGGGAACAATTATCGTCCGACGAGTGGGTATTTACTATTCAGGCCGACAGATTCTTACGTAATATGGTGCGTGCTGTAGTAGGTACTCTTGTGGAAGTTGGTCGAGGAAAGCTTACGGTCGATGGCTTCCGTAAGGTAATAGAAAATAAAGACAGGTGCACAGCCGGAAGTTCTGTTCCGGGCCATGCACTGTTTCTTGTAGATGTGGGTTATCCGGACGAACTGTTTATTACTTCACATCTTCCAGAATAATAGAATATCCCACTTCAAAGCTCTTGCCCGGCTCTACGTGCTGCATCCACTCTCTATCTTTGAATTCACCGTGGTAGCCAACTTTGTCGCATCGTCCGTACCAAGGTTCGATGCAGACAAACGGCACGTCGGGATGGGCGGCAGAGGGCGACCATACAGCTACCAGCGGACTGCTGAACTCCAAACTTAGGTAGGGAGCTTTCTGCTTATCCATCAGTGTGATTTTCTTCACTTGTCCGTTCTCGAATATATAAGTATCGCAACCGAAGGTGTCATTGGTCAGCTCCATCAGTCCATCGTGCAGTTCCAGGGTATGTTCCTTTTCGCTAACGCATCCCTTTTCGGCGGGAGAGATGTATTTCAGTGTCTTGGTATTCTTTCCGAAGTCGAGGAAACCTCTTTCGCGTGTGTTGGCATCTAAGTCTCTGTAGTAGAAAGCTGGATGCGCTCCAATTTGGAAATACAAATCCTTGTCGCCGCAGTTTTGCACGCTCCACATTACTTCTATACGGTTGTCTTTCAAGCGGTAGCCTATTTCCAGAACGAACGGGAACGGATAAACCTTCATGGTCTCTTCATTGCTTTCAAGCGTATAAACTACCGCATTATCTTCTTCGTAAGTCAGCTGGAAATCCATATCGCGTGCAAATCCGTGCTGTCCCAACTTATATATTGCTCCTTCGTTCTTATATTGATTATCCCATACTCTTCCTACTATCGGGAATAAAACCGGAGAGTGTCTGCCCCAATATTTTGGGTCGCCTTGCCACAGATACTCTTGTTCGTTTGCCATGATGCTGGTAAGTTCAGCTCCGTGATTTGCTATCTCGATGCTGATTTTGTCGTTGCTTAATGTTTTCATAATGCATTTTCGTATTTATGATGTCAAAAATACAACAATTATTATTTGGTAGGTTGGCTTTATTCGTCTTATTTTTTTGTGTAAAATTGAATAATACATATTTTTGTAGCAGTAATATAATTAATTAGTGTTATCTATGTATCTCTCTCGTTTCGCTATTGTTTGTTTACTTGGATTTTCGATATTAGGTTCGTGTGTGTCTGGTCCGAAGAACAAACGTGTGGATGAAGATAAGGTTTTGTTGTACCTTTCCTCTTTGTCCGATTCCATTGGCGTTAATCCGTTGTCGGTGTGCGCCAGTGTAGATAGCGTTCTCCCTACGTTGTCAGACAGTAGCGACTATTTTCTCTCATTGATATTAAAGTCGAAAGCCTTAATGATGATGTCTAAACCTGATTCAGCGGCATCATTGCTTCATCGCGTTTCCGGATATACGCATCGTCAGTCGAGCGAACTTCGTCAGAAAGATTACCGCTTGCGCATGGAACTCGCCAATATGGAAGGCAACCTGTTTGCCAGACAGTCGCAAACCGATTCGGCTATTAACGCCTTCCGTTTGGCTTTTGAAAATAGTCTGTATGCCGGCGAAGCTCCGAAACGCCTTGATATCTGCCTGAATCTTGCCGATGCTTATGTGCGTTACGGTCGTTTCGACTTAGGTTCTATGTGGTATCGCCGTTCACTTTCGTTGGCAGATACGCTCGCTTTGCCCGAAGAAAAGCGTTTCCCAATTTATTACGGCTTGGCTCAAGTAAATATGGAGCTGCGCGATTTCGCTACCTGCGATTATTATTACGATAGGGCAGCGCAGTCGTACGATAAGATGATGTTGTTCGAAAAACACATCTACCTGAACAACCGCGGCAACTCATATTATTATCGTCAGGATTACGCTACGGCCTTGAAGTACTTCCGTAAATTGTTCGCCTTGGTTTCTTTGTATAAAGACATGGAGTTCGAACAGAACCTCACGATGGTGAACTTGGGAGAAGTGTTCTTGCTGTTGGGGCAGACAGATTCGGCTTCGTATTACCTTAACCGATGCCAGCCGTTTTTTAAACGTACTAATAATGAAACAGCTCTTTATTATATAGATACTCAGTTGATAGAGTTGGCACTGAAGGAAAATAACGTGCCGTTGGCCCGTAAGCGTTTGGCCGAATCCGTGCGTCCGGCGTATGTAGACCCGAATATGGTGCATATACGCAACAGATATCTTCAGCATTATTTCGAAGAGGAAGGCGATTATAAAAAGGCGTACCACTACCAGATGGCCAATGCGCGTATGGACGACTCCATCCGTAGCGAGCGTGTAAAGATGCGTACTGCCGAAATTGTGCAGCGATATCGTCAGGACAGTACGCTCATGAAGAAGGAAATGATTATAGCCGAGAAGCAGAACGAGCTGCTTGTGCTTAATCAGTATATATATATAGCGGTGTTTGCCGTGCTGCTCTTAGGTGCCGTACTATTCGTGTGGTTCTTGATAAACAAGCGCAAGCAAGAAGAAAAGGTGTGGAACATGCGTGCCGCCTTTGTATCTCAGAAGTTGGAGAATATCAGAAACCGCATATCTCCGCATTTCATATTCAATGTGCTGAACCGTGAAATAAGTCGCCCTTCTGCCGAAGAAGAGGAGCGTAAGGAAAGCTTGATGAACCTCGTCAAACTAATGCGCCGTAACTTGGAACTGACAGACAGACTAGCGGTATTGCTACGCGATGAAATAGATTTTGTAGAGACCTATATTAATTTGGAAGCCGAGGCGTTGCAGCCGGGATTCGAGTATAAATTGGATATAAGTAATGATATAGACGTAAATAAGGTAGAGGTGCCGGCTATGCTCTTGCAGATTCCTGTGGAGAATGCCATTAAGCACGCCTTGCGCATGAAAGATGGTGAGCGCCGCTTGTGGGTAAGTGTGAAGCTACAGTCCGACGGCAGTTATCTACTAACCGTATGCGATAATGGAGGAGGCTATAGACCTTCAAGTTCCAACCGTGGTACGGGTACCGGAATGAAGGTAATCACCCAGACGATACAATTGCTTAATCTATATAACGACAATCCCGTTGTGATGACTGTCAACAATGTAGACACATTGTCGGGCGAAAAAGGCTGTGAAGTGCGATACGTCATACCTGCCGGCTATGTTTACGATTTAAAGAAAATGAGGCATAAAATATAAGAGCTTAAATGGAATACATGGAAAATGGAAAAAATGTATAAGACTGTTATCATAGACGATGAGAAGAGTGCGGCCAGTGAGTTGAGTAACGCACTGAGCCGATACGCTTGTGTATCGATAGAGGGAGTGGCCAGTACGGGGAAAGATGGCATTGACCTGGTATTGAAAACACGTCCCGACTTGATTTTCCTCGATGTTGAGTTACCCGATATGCTTGGCATGGAGGTTTTGGCTGCTGTCCGCGAGATGGTAGACTGGAACCTTAACGTGGTGTTCTATACCGCTCACGATAAATACATGCTCGACGCATTGCGCAGCAAGGCTTTCGATTTTTTGATTAAACCGATTGTGGACGACGAACTCGAAGGAATAATAAATCGCTTTTTAGGACGAATGGAATCTGGAGAGCAGAGTACGGCTGTGGCTCTGCCGGATATGGGCGGAGAAAAGCCTCTTGTGGTAGTGACTCCAGTCGGCGACTTGCGTTTTCTTAAGATCTCTGATATAGGGTATTTTCGCTATAACCTTACTCGTAAGAATTGGGAGGCGGCGGTGGCAGACGGTACTTTTATCCCTTTACGCCATACCGTGAACTCCGATTATCTGTGTACGTTTAATCCCGCTTTTGTGCAGGTAGGGCGTTCTTGCATCATAAACACGCGCTATCTTGTCATGGTGCAAGGGGTGAAGTGTATTATGTATCCTCCTTTCAATGTAGGCGAGGAACTGCAAATCTCTAAAAAGTATAAGAAAATGCTGTTGGATAAATTCTGCCAGCTCTAATATAAAAACATGTAGTTTTTCATTCAATTCTCTATACTTAGCTTAAGTATATAAAAACTTAGCCTAAGAATATATATACTTAGCTTAAGTTTATATATCCTTAGGCTGAGAATAGAGTTTTTCATTCAATCAATCATCTTTCTCTTCGTATACTTTCAACTTAACTACGTGGTAACAATTGATTTTATTTTATATTGAAATATTTGTAAATGCGTTTTTTGACCTTTTAATCTTGATATCTGGCATAATATCCTTAAAAATAGCATTTTTGAGTCTGATAATTATTATTTACTTGTTTGTATTGTTTAATAATTGTTTAAATTTGTACCGTAAACGTATAAAGAAATGTGAAAAAGATGTCAAAAAAATCGTTTTTAGTTATTTGCGGACTGGCGTTGGGAATGTCGGTTAACGCCCAGTACTTGCGTACTTCTTATTTTATGGAAGGTAGTAGCTCAAGATTGCAGCTTAATCCGGGTTTACAGCCTACACGTGGCTATTTTAATTTCCCGGTTATAGGCTCGTTTAATGTAGGTGCGTCTTCTAATGTACTTGGAGTGGAAGATATTAAGGATATTTTGGATTCTGGAGACAATTTGTTTGAAAATGATAAACTTTACGATCGCCTGAAAGACGAGAACCGTCTTAATGTGAACTTAAATACCGATATATTGTCATTCGGATGGTATAAAGGAAAAGGATTTTGGAGTTTTAATGTAGGTTTGCGTTTAGATGTAGACGCTTCTATTGAGAAGAATATGTTCGAATACTTGCGTCAGGTTAATCGCTTCGAGGGTGTAAACACTATCTCTGATTTACAGAAACTGAACGGTGGATTCCAGAATACTGATTTGAATGTTCGCTCTTGGATGGAAATCGGATTGGGATATTCTCGTCCTATAACAGATAAGTTGACAGTGGGTGGACGCGTTAAGGCTTTGCTTGGTGTAGGTAAGGGTCAGATGAAGGTAAACAACTTTAATTTCGACGCTGAATATAATAAAGAATTCGCTAATCTTTCGCAAGATCAGATTTACGAAGGTATAGCAAATGGAACTTATAATGAGAATACTCCTTTGGGTACAGTTAAATACTCTGCCGATGCTCAGGTAAGCACTACAGTAAAGGGTGGTGGCTTGAAATATAATCAAGATGGTACTATCAGCGGTTTCGACTTTAAGGCTGAGGACGCAGGTGTGGCAGGTCTCGGTTTCGGTATCGACTTGGGTGCCAGCTATAAGGTTTTAGATAACTTGACTGTATCGGCTGCTGTGCTCGATTTGGGATACATTAACTGGAAGGGTAGCGAAACAACTATGGCTACTATCAATGCTACTGAAACAGAGAATATCACCGCAGGTAACTATCAGGAAATAGCTGATAAGTACTCAAGTACCGACTTCTTGAATATGGACCGTTTCAATTTGAAAGAAGACGGTCAGAGCCACGATTCAGAAAAAAAGAAATTGGCTTCTACCATCGTGTTGGCTGGCGAATATGCTATGCTTAATAATGCGTTGAGTTTCGGCGCTATGTATACTTCACGTTTCGTTCAGCCTAAGACTATGAACGAACTTACTCTTTCGGCAACTCTTCGCCCTAAGAACTGGTTCAACGTAGCTTTCAGTTACTCGCCTATTATGGCAGCCGGAAAGTCTATGGGTGTTGCGCTTAAGTTGGGTCCGGTATTCTTGGGTACCGACTATATGTTCTTCGGAAAGAACTCACAGACTGTTAATGGTTTTGTGGGTATCTCATTCCCGATGGGTAAGAAGAGAGCTTCTATTGATTAATGGTAGAGATATAATAATAAGAAATAGAAAGACTGTTTTGTCTAGTAGAAGTGTACTTGTCTGTCTCTAATCTTTAGCCTTCTCTGACATCAGTCTTTCTTGTTTGAATTTTCTCCCGCAATCATGCTATAATATCGCATGGTTGCGGGAGTTGTTCTTTTGTAGAGAAGCCTACTATGTTGTTAGAGTTCCTTTATTAGCGTGCCGTTCAGGCGGTATACTGATACCTTTCCATGTTCGTATACGGCGAAGGTGGGTTCGTTTCCTCCTTTGGGAAATGTTATAGAGCCGGTGTTGCATATAGTGGTGCCTTGCTCGTTCTGTTCCAGCTTCCATAAGTGTGTATGTCCGTAGAAAAAGAAATCGTGCTTTCCTTTGGGCATGTTGTTCTCATTATATATATGTCCGTGTGTAAAGAACAGCTTCTTTCCTTCGTCTACCAGCAAGGCATAGTCGGCCATGATAGGGAAGTCGAGCAGCATCTGGTCTACCTCCGCATCGCAGTTGCCCCTTACTGCTATAATTTCGTCGGCCATGCTGTTCAGTCGTTCGGCTATGCCCTTTGCGTCTATCCCTTCGGGAATTCGGTTTCGCGGACCATAGTTCAGAATATCTCCCAAGATGCAGAGCATATCACATTTTTCCTTACGGTAGAAGTCGAGCACCAGCTCCAGCGTAGGCAATGCCCCGTGTATATCAGATACAATCAAATATTTCATAAGCGTTTTTAAATGATAAGATTATAATAAAAATGCCGTGCACTCAATAAGGAAGCGAGTACACGGCATTGCTATGTTCTTATTAATTATCGTACAGATTCTTATTTCTTAGAAGCCGGTACGTAACGTGCGTTCAATCCTTCAACGATTTCGTTTGTGATGTTGAAAGCAGGGTCAGCATACAGCAAGTTGTCGAAACCAGTGTTGCTGATGATGAGGCTGTAACCTTTATCCTTGTTGTAGATCTTCAAGAAAGAGTTGATAGAGTCACGAAGCTGCAAGCTGTTCTTCTGGTTTTCAGCCTGCAATTCGTTTGACAACTTTTCCTGCAACTGCTGCAAGTCGCGCTGCTTCTGGCTGATACGCAAGTTTTCCTGCTCAGCACGTTCGCGGCTAGCGAAACCGTTGTTTTCAAGCTTACGCTGGAATTCTCTCATTTCAGAATCCAAATCTTTAGCTTTTTCGTTCAGTGTAGTACGGATGTTTTCTTCTTTCTTAATCATCATCTCGTTCAGGTCATTCCAGAAACGATATTTAGTAAGAAGAGAGTCAATCTCTACATAAGCGATTTTCATGTTAGCCGGTCCGCTTACTGCTGCTGGAGCATTGTTAGTGCTACCGTTTGACTTATTGTCTGCACACTGAGTAAACATCAGTACCAATGCCAGTGCCATTAATCCATTCAGGATATACTTCATTTTTTTCATGATTAAAAAGTATTCTTATATAGTTATTAATTTTCTACTAGGTCTTCTTTGTCTTCGCTCTGCCTTTCGCTTATTGCGTGTTTGTTGTGTTTTCTAGCTTCGCGGTCTTGCGATTGTACGCATCCTATACCACGTTCTCGCATTGCTTTGCTTCCGCTTACGTGAGTATTAGGAAAGCGGCCATTCTTCTTAAAAAGTATCTTGACCGATAATAGTGCCATGCAAATAGCAACTATTAACACTGTAATAAGTATTGTCTTGAGCATTTCAATTAAATTTGTGGTGCAAATATAAAGTTTTTGTATTCTATTTAGTCTTTTAGCGGGAGAAAAAAGACCGAGAGCCATTGTTAAAAGGCTTTTTTAACTTCTTTTCACCCACTAAGAGATATATGAAATAAGTAAATATAGTCTAATTATGGAAAAAAAAGATTTAAGACCTGCGGTAGTGTTTCATTATTTTGATGAAGTATGCCAAGTGCCGCGTCCCTCAAAGAAAGAAGAAAAGATCAGAGCTTACTTGCTCGATTTCGCCAAGAAGCATAATCTCGAAGCGAAAACCGATGAGGCAGGAAACGTGTTGATAAAGAAAGCGGCTTCGGCTGGCATGGAAAACCTGAAAACAGTGATACTGCAGTCGCATATAGATATGGTGTGCGAAAAGAACAAGGATACAGAGCACAATTTCGAAACTGACCCAATTCAGACTTACATTGACGGCGAATGGCTGCGTGCCAAGGGTACTACATTGGGTGCCGATAACGGTATCGGTGTAGCTACAGAGTTGGCTGTATTGGCTTCGGATGATATCAAGCACGGTCCTATAGAATGCTTGTTTACAGTAGACGAAGAAACCGGACTTACCGGAGCGTTCGCCCTGAAAGAAGGATTCATGAATGGCGATATCCTTCTTAACCTCGACTCAGAAGACGATGGCGAACTCTTCATCGGCTGTGCCGGAGGTGCTAACACTACAGCTATCTATCCTTTCCCTAAAGAAAAAGCTCCGCAGGGATGGTTCTTCTTCCGTGTGTCTGTAAAGGGTCTTACCGGAGGACATTCTGGCGACGATATCAGCAAGAACAGAGCTAATGCCAACAAGTTGCTTAACCGCTTCCTGGTGCAGACTATGCAGAAATACGGTATGCGTTTGGCGGATATCGAAGGCGGAAACTTGCACAATGCCATTCCACGTGAAGCACATGCACTGTGTGCCGTGCCTATGGAGTACAAAGAAGCTGTACGCGTAGACCTTAATATATTCATTTCTGAAATAGAAAACGAATATTCTGCAACAGAGCCTAATCTGTCAATGGACCTTGAATCGGAAGCTCCGGTAGAATATGTAATGGAGCAGAAGGCTATGGAGCGTTTCTTGCTTTCTATCTATGCCGTACATCATGGAGTATATGCCATGAGTCAGGATATTCCGGGATTGGTAGAGACTTCTTCTAACTTGGCTTCTATCAAGGTATGCGACGGCACTATAAAGGTAGTTACCAGCCAGCGCAGTTCTATCTTGTCTTCTCGTAAAGATATGTCGCAGATGGTATCGGCCGCATTCATTTTGGGCGGAGCTACCGTAACTACCGGTGAAGGCTATCCGGGATGGAAACCAAATCCATCGTCAGAGATTCTGAAGATTGCTGTAGAGAGCTACAAGAAACTGTTTGGCGTAGAACCTAAGGTTAAGGCTATCCATGCGGGACTGGAGTGCGGACTCTTCCTCCAGAAGTATCCTTCGCTCGATATGGTTTCGTTCGGTCCTACATTGCGTGGTGTACACTCGCCCGACGAACGTATGCTGATTCCTACAGTAGAGAAGTTCTGGAATCATCTGCTCGATATTCTTGCACATATTCCTGCTAAGGCGTGATACGTAGATTACATTATATCATAATATGGCTTGTTGCTTGCCTTGCCTGTATTCCGGGCAAGGCACAACAGGCCTTTTATGTTATGGAGTATAATGTAGAAAACTATTTCGACTGCCGTCACGATTCTCTGAAGAACGATTACGAATATTTGCCTGGAGCACTGCGCGGATGGAGCAATAAACGTTATGCCGATAAGCGCGACAAGATAGCCAAGGTGATATTAGCGGCGGCACGCGGCGGTGTGCCCGATGTAGTTGCTCTGTGCGAAGTAGAGAATGCTACGTGCATGGATGCGTTGATAAAATACTCTCCGCTACGCGATGCGGCCTATCGCTACGTGATGACCGATTCGCCCGACGAGCGTGGCATCGATGTGGCATTGCTTTATCAGCCTTCTTCCTTTCGTTTAATTCATTCAGAATCGCTTTCGGTTCCTCCACTTTCCAAGTCGTGTCGCCCCACACGCGATATTCTGCACGTAGCTGGGCGACTGGTAAGCGGTGATACCCTCGATGTATTTGTGTGTCACCTTCCGTCGCGTATGGGAGGCGAGCGTCAGACACGTCCTTACAGACAGCATGCAGTACGCATTCTGCGCCATGCAGCCGATTCTGTTATGCAGGTACGTAAGAATCCGTACATTGTTATTACAGGCGATTTCAATGCCGAGCCTTCTTCGCCGTTGGTACGAGAAACCCTCGGAGCGAAGAATGCTTCTGCCGTAGTAGAGTCCCACTCGCTTTATGAGCTGATGAAAGAATCAACCATAGGAACTTATCGTTATAAAGGTGAGTGGAGTATTATCGATCATCTCATAGTAAATGGCTCCTTGCTGCAAGGCGAAGATAATACCTTGAGTATTTCGTCAGATGGGGTAGGCATTTTGGCTTTTCCTTTCTTATTAGAAGACGATGGACAGTACGGAGGCGAAAAGCCGTTCCGCACATATCATGGCATGAAATACCAAGGCGGCTTTAGCGACCATCTGCCGGTATTGCTGAAACTCCTGATAAAAGAGTGATAGGGTAGCGTTAAATATCCAATCCCATTATATAATCATTCATATAAAAACCGTTGCCGATGGGGAAATCACCCTCACGCAACTTCTGCATACCCATGTGCTCATAAAATCCCAATGCCTTGTTGTGGCGGTTCACATTCAGCTCCATGCGGCAATCGCCGGGATGCATTTGCTTGATGGCTCTTATGGCTTGCTCAAATAATAGCTTGCCAAGATGATACTTCTGGAAGTAGGGGAGAACATAAATCTTCTGCAGATGAAACACGTCGGCCGATTCTTGCTGTATCGATACATATCCGGCAGCCTCGCATTCTTCGTAAGCGATGAAATAGATATGCCCTTCTTCCTCTATCTGTTTTCGCAGATTTTCTTCAGAATACATCCATTCCATCATATAATCTAGTTGTTCCGGAGTCAATATCTCTTTATACGTAGCCGGAAACACTACGCTTGCCATCTGTCGTATTGTCGGGATGTCTTTTACTGTAGCTCTTTTTATTGTAAACATGATTGCGGTTTTATTAAATCTTTCGATTTATTGTTGTGGCAAATGTAGCAATATCCGGCTGAACATGCATATTTGTACTTCTCCGTATGTGTTAAAATATATAAATTACAGTACTATGTAATACAAGGTATTAAGATAATACATATATTTGCCTATGCAAATAACTAAAGACAATAAAATATGAATGTAGACAATGTGAAATCTCAAATGCGGAAGGGGATGCTAGAGTATTGCATCTTGCTACTTTTGCATAGGATGCCATCGTATTCTTCAGACATTATAGCCAAGCTGAAGGAGGCCAAGCTGATAGTGGTAGAAGGCACCCTTTATCCGCTTCTTACCAGGCTAAAGAACGATGAACTTTTGTCGTACGAGTGGGTGGAGTCTACCCAAGGTCCCCCACGTAAGTACTATACTCTTACTCCTAAAGGCGAGGCATTCTTAGAAGAACTCGACTCGGCTTGGTCGGGACTGGCCGCTACAGTGAATCATTTGAAACAAAACGTTTAAAAGAAGAAAAAGATGAAAAAGACATTAACCGTAAATTTAGGCGGCACTATCTATAGGATAGACGAGGACGCTTATAATTTGCTCGATACTTATCTCAAAAACTTGCGCTACCATTTCCGCAAGGAGGAGGGAGCCGATGAAATAATAGCCGATATGGAGAGTCGTATCGGAGAGCACTTTGATGAAATCTTGTCGCACGGTCTTTTGGTAATAACCATAGACCATGTAGAGCAGGTGATAGAGCAGATGGGAAAACCCGAACAGCTGAATGAAGGTGGTGCCGATACGGACAGCGAAAACGCTGAGGCTGACAAGGAGAAAAAAGAAGCCAACTCTACGACTGGCGGAGATGTGAAACGCCGTCTTTTCCGTAACCCAGACGATAGAGTATTAGGTGGTGTAGCATCGGGCTTGGCAGTTTATTTAGGTTGGGACCCTACATGGATGCGTCTCGGCTTGGTGATACTGGGATTCAGTATTCCGTTCCTTTTCTTATTCCTTTATGTAATAGCATGGATAGTAGTTCCGTTGGCGCGTACCGCTACCGATAAGTTGCAGATGAAAGGCGAGCCTATCAACGTAGAAAACATCGGCAAGACTGTGACCGATGGGTTCGAAAAGGTAAGCAATAGCTTCGATAAAGTGAGCGATGCCGTGAACTCGCAACAGTCGCGTTCTGGCTTGCACCGCATAGGTTCGGCCATCATATCGATTGTGGGATTCTGTATAAAGGTGTTCTTGGTAGTGATTGGTGTTTGTTGCATCCCCGTACTTTTCGTGGGACTGATGTTTATATTCGCTCTGCTGATGATTGCCGTAGGCGGTGCGGTAAGTGTGCCTGCTATCCTTTATCAGTCTTGCCCCGATATTGACTGGAGTGGACTCTTCGCTGTATCTCCCGCATGGGTCATTACATTCTGCATTACCGGTGTATTGGCTATAGGCATTCCGGTGGTTGGTATTATCCAACTCATCATGCAGGCGTTCAAAGTGTTCCGCCCCATGTCGCAGGGAGTTAAGCTAACATTAGTTATAGTATGGATAATCTCTGTGGCAATGTCTATCACGCTGCTCACGATGGGATATATGACACTTCCGTTTTTGCACGAACTTTGGTAAATAATAAAACGCCGTATGCTTTCTATGAGTGAAGCATGCGGCGTTTTTCTTTTATTGATTTCGTCTCTTAGAAAACATTTTCTTTTTTTATGGCAGCTATTTCCATTGCGATAGTAGCGAATAAGAATGGAATGTAATCGCTTAGGAATACACTAACGTCGCTACCGAATGCATACCTTATATCCGTCTTGAGTAAAAATTCGTAAATTACTTCAATTATTCCAGCTACAACGCACTGCAGAAGCAGATTGTAGAAAAAGGTTTTTACTACATTCTTCCAGTCGAGTTCCCAGTCAAAAAGGATGTCTTCCTTTATTTTAATGATAACTCGGATTAGAGGAAGAGTTGATATAGTAGCTACGGTTGTTATGCCCTTACTCTCGAACATGGCATCGAATATGTAATATGCTGCTATTGGTATAAGAGGGGCCAATATAGCGACAGCCATCAACGTAAGCATTGAATATTTCGCTTTTTTATGGTGCGTCTCTTTTACCGGTTTCGGCTCCTGCTTCGGCTCACTTACGGCTGGTTTCTTGGCAGGCAACATATTCAGGAAATCGGCTACGCTCTGCGGACGGTCTTTCCTCTTGGGTTGCATAGCTTTCTCTATAGCCTGTGCTGTACCTACCGTGATTTTATTAGGCAATGACGGCAGTCCGTCTTCGTTAACTATAGACGCTTCTGGTGGTACTTCGCCTGTGAGCAGATAGAATAGTGTAGCCCCAAGCGAATAAACATCAGTGCTGGGGTCGAACCCCTTAATGCCACCTTGAGAATACTGTTCCATAGGAGCGAACCCTTTGCTGATGCCTACCGGAGTAGAGCTGGTTTGATGTCCGCTTACATCGTATCTTTTAGAGATTCCGAAATCTATCAGTATAGGTTGCTTATCGTCCAGAAGAATATTGGCAGGCTTTATGTCGAGGTGAAGAATCTTCTTGCCGTGTATATAGTTTAGCGCACTACCTATTTTGCGGATAAAGCTTAGCGCCGTTTTTTCGGACAATGCTCCTTGTTGTTCCACTATATCTTTCAGCGATCCGTTGGCGATATATTTCATTACATAATAAGCCGTACCGTTTTCTTCGAATACATTATAAATGCTTATGATGTGCGGATGGTTTAGTTGGCTTATAGTATTAGCTTCTTTCAGAAACTTAAGTCGATAACTCTCTATCTCTTTTCTGATGCCTTGAGTACCTAGTGTAACATGCGTGGAGTTAGAGCCTCGCTCGCAGTGTTGTTTCATGAAGAACTCTTTTATCGCTACAGAACGTCCTGTAGAAGTATCGGTTCCCAGATATGTTATGCCGAATCCTCCTTGTGCCAATGTAGAAATAATGCGGTATCTTCCTTTACATAACATGGTACCAGCAGCCAAGGCACAAGTGTCATTACCTGTGCCTTGCTCTATATTAAGTATTTCTATTCCTTCTGATGAAATCATGCTTTTTAAAATACGTTTTTGTGGTTATCTAACTGGATTTCCGTTATTCCATTGACCTTTAAACCATACGCTTCCGTCGGCGTTATAGTGTACGCCATAACCATTTTGTTTGTCGTTTTCCCAGCTACCTTCGTATTTGTCACCGTCTTTCCAGTAATAAGTTCCGGAGCCATGCTTGAGTCCATTGCTGTTAAAATTACCTTCGTATCTGTCTCCGTTAGTGTAGTAATAAACTCCGTAAGTTCTTTCTTCGTTCGAATTGAAATTACCGGAAAACCTTTCTCCGTCTGCGTAATACAAGGTTCCTTGGCTAAGTTTACCGTCTTTGAAATCTCCTTCGAATCGGTTCCCGTTTGCCCATGTATATGTTCCTTTAAGGCGTACTCCGTTCTTGAATGTTCCTACAAACTTAGAGCCTCCTTCGTAATTTTCAGAGCCTTTTGTTATTTCGTCATTGCTTTGGTTCTTTGGGGATACATAGCTTACGTCATTATCAGTGTCGTCAGTGTATATATCTTCGTAAGATGCAGTACTATCATCCCACGCCACTGCTGTAGTGTCTACAGGTTCATACACTACACTGTCTAAGTCTTCGTCAGAGCTGTCGTTCGATGAAGAACCGCCACACTTATTAAATAAGAGACCTATTATAACTACAAACGCAATAACTGCGCCTATTATAAAAACTGTGTTAAGATTGTCTTTCTTAGTTTTTATGGGCGTTGTTAATACCTCTTGAGATTTCTTGTATTGACTCTTTAAGATAGTATCCTCTTCTTCTGGAGTGTCTATATTACTTATGGGTTCGCTATCCAGTAACTGAAGAAATTCGCTGATGCTCTGCGGACGTTTTTTTCGTGTCTGTAAGCATTCTGCTATGGCGTTTCGTGTGGTCTCACTTACATTTGACGGATATGGCGGAAGTTGTTCGTCTTCGTTAAGCAGAAGATTAGATTCGGGTGGGGTGTTGCCTGTAACGAGCTTGTATAGCGTAGCGGCCAGCGAGTAAATATCAGTAGCCGGACTGAAAGTTTTTACGTTACTGCCCTGAGCGTATTGTTCTACAGGCGAGTAACCCTTACTGATAGCCGGAGGAGTGGTGCTGGTCTGCTGTCCGTCTTGGTCGTATTGTTTTGATACGCCGAAGTCAATCAGAATGGCGTTTCCTGTATTCTTGTCAAGCAAGATATTGGCAGGTTTCACGTCAAGATGGAGCAGCTTTTTCTGATGCAGGTAATTTAACGCATTTGCTACTTGGCGAATGTATTTCAATGCAAGCGGCTCAGATAAGCGTCCTTTACCCTCTACTATATCACTAAGGTTATTTCCTTCTATATAATCCATCACATAGTAAGCCGTTCCGTTGTCTTCAAAGACATCGAACACGCGGATAATGTTTGGGTGTTTAAGCGCAGCCAGCGTCTTTGCCTCTTTGAGGAATTTAGTGCGGAATCTTGATGCCAGTTCACTGTTGCTTTGCGATGTAGTGACATGCGTAGAATTCTCGTCGCGTTCACATGCTCCTTTCATAAAGAACTCCTTGATGGCTACGGTAGTACCCAGCATGGTGTGTTCACCTTTATAAGTGATGCCGAATCCTCCCTGACCCAAAACCGCTACAATGCGATACTTGCCTTGCATCAGTGTAGAACCTACAGGGAGTGAATATGTGCTTTTTTTCATTGTTGCTTATTTTAGTCTTACGAAGTATATAATAATCATACTGATGCAGAAAACGGCCAATGCCACAAGAGCAAGAAATAATACATAACGCATCTTCTTGTCGATATGACATATTAGAGAATGCTTTGCGGGCTGTTGTGCCTGAGTGGCTGTTGCTTCAACTTTCTTTTCTGCAGGTTGCTTTGCCGGGCGAATAACTTCTGCCGTGTTATCAACGGGTTGCGGTGCGACGAAGCGTTCATTTGGCTCCTCTTCTGTTGACTCTTCTTGCGTAGTGCACGGAGTATCATTTTCTTTCGTATCTTCGGTTACGCCTGTTACGTGAATGATATATGCAGAATGATTATCGCGGTTATCTTCTGTAACCTTTACCAGGATTTCTCTTTTCTCCTCATCGGTAGTATCCGGGTCTGAGAATATATTGAGCAGATTCTCGTCTTCGGTCTCTTCAAGCATACCGTCCGAACAAAGGAAGAAGAAGTCGCCTGCCTTTATATCCGTAATTAGTTTAACAGCTGCTTTGCTTCGTCTTTCCTGTCCCGGCTGCATTGCGCGTGTAATCACGTTTTTCTGCGGATAGTTCTTCATATCCTCCAGTTTGATTTCGCCTATTTCATACATGTCGTTTACCAGCGAGTGATCGCGCGTATGCCATATATAATGTTCCGCCGGGCGAATGTGGTAAATGCGGCTATCGCCCATGTGCGCTATGGTACAACCTCCTTCGTGTAGTTTCAGTAAGGTCATTGTAGTACCCATCGTCTTTACGGAGTCGTGTCCTATGTTGGCTTCATCCAGAGCATTGTACGCATAGTCTATAGCCTGTTTAAGCAGAGCGTCGCTGAATGTGTCTCCGTTGGCATTCTCATTTATGAATTTGCTCATGGCCTGGCACACTGTGTTACTTGCCACTTCTCCCGATTCATGTCCCCCCATGCCATCGCACACTAAGAATAGACGGTCGTCGGCTGTAGCGTTTCCTATCACCGGATAGATAGCGTCTTCCTGATTCTGGCGTTTCCCCAATTCGTGAATAGCCAGAGGGGTATTTATTGTAAACTTCATAATTTGTCAGTTTTGTTTAGATAAGAGTTTCTGTATCGTCACAAGCCTTCGCCTTCATAAACTTTACGTTAGAGTCACCCATTTGGATTTTCTCTCCACCTTGAAGCACTATACGGTCGCCGTCTTCAAGCTGCTGTCCGTTTACGTATGTGGCGTTCTTGTTCTTGGCATTCGATAAGTAGTGAATATAGCTACCGTTCGACAGCTTCTTTACTTCTATGGCGCAGTGGCTGCGGCTCATGGTTCGGTCGTCAGTATCAAGCTGAATGTTGGCGGTAGAGGTCTGCGCTTTTCTGCCCACTATATTAAGTCCTGGTGTCAGCTGATAAGATTTTCCTGTATCCTCCATAATAAGTCGTCCTATGCCACCGGTAGGGGTTTGACCCGGTGTCGTCTTTTCATCTTTCCGCATAGTATAAGCCGGACGTGTGGCATCGTCTTCGGTTTGGCTCTGAGGCTTATTGTTCGGCACTACTTTTTTGTAGTTAGAGAATAAGTTGGCTTTTTTACATACCGGGCAAGTTACAGTTTTTGCTTCTATCCCCTCAAAGTACTTTACGGTGAGCTGTACTCCGCAGTTGGGACATTTAATCTTTACTATATCTTGCATATTGTTTATATCCATATCAATCTTGTTTTAAGGTAAATAAAGTGTGTTACCACACCATAACGGGCATAGAATCTTTAAACTTGCCCCACATTACTGGATGTTGTTCGTCGTTAGAAAGTTTTTTAACTTCCTTACTTACATAGTTGAATAATTCTTTTGCTGTGATAGTGCGGTTCTTGTCGGCGTCAGCCCCTCCGCGCAGTCCGTTCTGCAGGGCTGTGGTAAAGAAACCGTTGGCCAGGAATGGCGATTCTAGTGATGTCTCGTTGTCTCTTGATGAGAGGAACAACATTACATTGGCGTTAGGATTAGAAGAATTGCCTCCGCTCTGGTTTCCGCGCATTTTGCCTGAGAAGCAAGCGTCAGCGAATATCATTTTGTTGAGCGACTGACTCAATGACATAGCTTTACGCACTTCACCGTAAGTAAGCTCTTCGTCGTTATGACAAACGAATCCTCCGGGATATCCGTGACCGCTGAAATAGAATACCACGATATCCTTTTTACCGGCTTTGGCGAATTGTTTTTTGATATTCGATAAGATTGAGCTTTTAGTAGCCTTAGAGTCGGTAAGCAATACTGTGCTGGCTTTTTTATTCTTCTGATAGAGCCAACATATTTTCTTGGCGTCTTTAGCCGGTAGCCTCAAGTCGTGATCGTTGCCCGGATAATCTGATATCCCAGCTGCTACCAAATAGATTTTCTGAGCGTATGCTCCTGAAAATAACAGGAGCATACATATCAATGAAGCAAACAGTCTTTTCATCATGATGATAAATTTTGGTAGTTTGCGTTAAGCGTTAAATTCTGAAGGATTAGCGTCGTTAATGTAATCAGGCTGATTGTTTTGTGCCAGATAGTCACCGTTTTGTATAGCCGATTGCTGCTGCAGGCTTGCCACAGAAAGGTTCTGATCTGTGATGTCGTATACTTCATCACTTGTTATCACGCCGTCGCCATTATCATCGTGCATAAGGATGTCGAACTGTCCGTTTTGGTTAACGTCTACTACGTATACATCATCACCTTGTTGCTGCAGATGTCCTATGGTTACCTGTGAGCCGTCTTCCAAAGTCTCGTTAGATACTCCTAAAATCTGAACTTCAGCTTCTTGTTGTTCGTGGCTAACGTTTATTATTTGCGGTTCTTCAGGGTCTACATTCAGTTCCGGTTCCTGAGGATCGACAGTTGCTACAGGTTCTTCTTGCTGATGTCCTACGCCTCCATAATTAATATGTCTGCCGAATTCAGCCTGTTCCTCTGGAGTCATCTTGTCCCATTCGTCGGCATAATAAGTACCGTATACGCCACCGTGCCATTCGAATACGCCGCCGGGACCAACTTCTTGGCGTGCTGCCGCAAACGCTTCGCCAAAGCTCATGTCATCGTTTACGGTAGTTGCCACTGGCAAATCTTCTACAGTGATATCCGGATTGTTGGGCAGCGGAGTTATGCTATGGTCGTCATCTTCGTCTTTCTTAGGAGCGTCCGGATCATTAAGAGCGCTTGCCGAGCCAGACAGTATAACACCTCCGGATCCTAATACGATACCTGCTACTCCGCCCATTACAACTTTCTTCCAACCGCTTTTCTGCTGAGGCACTTCATTGTACTCTTTATCATCACGGAATGCTGGATTAGTGTCTTCATCGTCGTCGTACATAGTATCATCAGTCTCTTTGTCGTTCAACAATGTTTCTTCGTCTTTAACTACAGTATCTTCATTGTTATTATAGTTGGCTGATCTGTTCACCATTGTTTCGTCATCTAAATTTTTCATAATAGTGGGTATTTATGGGTTTATATTTTTTCTTTGTTTATACAAATTGAGTACCGAAAGAGTCGTCCACTCCAAGTGGATTTGCGTCGTTGCTGTGTGGATCATAATCGCCAGGAGTGCTGGTGTCAAAGATTTCGAAATGATCAGAGTGATCTGTTTCGTTACCGTAATTGTCGTCAGTGTAACAATCTTCAGATTCTATAGCATCCTCACCATAATTAGGTGATACATCGATAATCATATCCTCGTTAGCTTCTATATGCACTTCCGCTGTATAACTATCTGTGCCATCTATTCCTAAAATCTCCACATCGTCTTCATGCTCATTAGATTGTGGCACGTCTACATCTCCCGCATCCGCCAGAGTAGAAGAATTATGCTGATGTTGCTGATGCTGTTGCTGATTTTGATTCTGCTGCACGGGTGATTGTTCCTGGCTTTCTTCTTTATCAGCTTTCTGTTCAGCTTTTTCCTCTTCTTCGTTGCCTATCATTCCGGATGCCCATAATGCAGCAGCCATTCCAGCGGCACCAGCCACAGCGCCTGCTGCCACTGATTTAGCTTTCTCTGTTTCCATATCGACTTTCGGTTTTTGCGAAAAGTCATTAGCTCCGTTCTCTTTCATGTCGTTATAGTTTTTTATGCCAAATATCCGTTTACGTCTCCGTGGTTGTTATAGTCGTTTTGGGCTATCGGGTCATATACATCTGGAGTAGGTGTAGCCACATTAGCTTCCAGTTCGGCCATGTTTACATAACATTCTATAGGAGAAACTTCATTTTGGTCTATCACACCGTTACCATCCCAATCGGCTATCAGAGCGTCGGCAGTACCGTCGCGGTCTATATCTACAATGGCAGCTGTTGTTCCGTTGACGTCAACTATCGCCACATCCATTAAGTTGCCATCTTCGCCAGGTATAGTTTCGTAAGAAAGAACTGTAACAAACTGTTCTTCTTCCGGGCCTGGTGTAGGTCCAGGAACGGGGATTGGATCCTGTTCTGGAGTTGGCTTAGGTTCTGGTTCTGGAGTCGGCTCCGGGTCTGGTACCGGTATTGGCTGAGGCTCAGGTTCCGGAGTAGGGTCTACATCAACATCGCCATGCAGCGTATCTGCCAAAGCACTTGTGCCAGATGCACCGATAACGGCACCTACCGCCATGCTAACACCAACTTTCCAATTATCATTTTTAGTATTCTTGTTGTTCTGATCTAAGTTCAAGTTTTCTTCTGTTTTCATATGGCTTATAAGTTTAATAGGTTTTTGTTTCTGATGCAAATGTATTCAGCTTTAATGTATTGGCAAAACAATTAAAGGCATACTACACGAAACCCCCAGTTTACTGTACGAAATGTCTGTTTTGACCAAACATCTTCATTTTGTTATTCTTCGGTGTATTTGGCGTTACACTGATAACATCCTTTTGTCTTGCGCAAGTCGCTGTAAGGGCTATATCCCAAAAAACGACGGCATTTTGGGTTAGGACAAACATAATCCTCGTGGAACTTCTTATCTAAGTCGGCCATATAGCGCGGAGCCTCTTCCGACTGCTTATAACGTATTACAAAGAAGTATATACCCAGTACCAAAGCTATCAGATACAGCACAACACGCAGGCCGAGAGGAATTCCTGGAATAAATCCGCAGGCGATTGAAAGCATAGAGATGATTCCCACTACCGACTGTACGCTGGCCGATTTACGTTCCTTTATCTGAAACTGCAGCTTTTTATCGTTATACTCATCCCACACGCGCTGTAGCGGAAGGATAGAGAACGTTTGCGGCATTTCTTTTCCGGTTACGCTTTCTATGATTTCTTTTTGGTTGATTCTAAAATGCTCCGGACCCAACTCTACGCGGTCTGAAAATGTGATGTGTTTGGATTCTATCGCCACCCCGTTCACTAAAGTACAGTTCTCAGGCTTCAGGTTTATTATGGTGCAGTTGCCCTGTGCGTCAACGCTGAGCTTACAGTGCTGTCTGCTTACCGATTTTGGCACACTGCCCGGATTGCCTAAAAACTTCTCTAGATTATAGCCACTGATGTGCAGGCGCGATGAGCCCGATTCTCTTCCTATTATTACTTCCATGCTTTTTAGTTATAAAATGGTTTTAATGGCTGTAAATTTATAAAATATTCATTAAACCCTTTTATGAATGTTAATAATTTCGCTCTGAATCAGTCTCTGCCTTTTAGATACAGATCTTTCAGCTTCTTCAGAGCGTCTTTCGATACTTCAATTTGAAAAGCGAATGTGCTATAGTCGCTCAGCACCAGTCGCTGTTTCAGCACGTTTATCTGAAATACGTAATTCAGGTTGATGATATATCTCTTTCCGATGCGTGCAAAACACTGAGCTTTGTCTTTCATTTTAGCCGCTAATGCCTTCTCCGTTTGCGACAGATTCATAGCGATAGGGCATCGCATCTTGTTGGTAAGTATCACATAAGTATAGTTTCCGTCTGATTCAAAATAGACGATTTTTGATACGTCAATGCGCAATAGTTCATCGCGCGAATTGAAGAAAAGATAATTGGTAATCATACTATCTAGTTTTAAGTAATTAGTAATGCAAAGTTATCTTTTTTAACTTATGATATTGTTTTGTAATGCTTAATGACGGTGGCTGTAAGACCATTACAGAAGCTTAAGATGGATAAAGTGCCAAAATTAATGGTTGAAATATTCATTTCTTAGGTTAGAAATAAATGTTAAATAATAAAAAATAAAGATTATTCGTGCGCTGAGGTCCGTGTAACGCCATCTCATAAAGCCCTAAAAAGGGAAAAGTGCGGCATGTTTTGTCATTAGCCCATTAAATATTTATATTTGCAGCATAATAAACGAAATGAAAACATAAGACAAACTATGGAAGCAAATAATAAAATAGTTATTTATCAAATATTCACTCGCTTGTTTGGCAATGAGGAAGTGCGTAATGAGTACAACGGCACCATAGAGCAGAACGGCTGCGGAAAGATGGACGATATTACCAATCAGGCTTTACACGACATTAAGAAGCTTGGAGCTACACACGTGTGGTACACCGGAGTTATTGCCCACGCTTCGCAGACCGATTACTCGGCTTACGGTATGCCAGCCAATCATCCGTCGGTAGTGAAGGGAAAAGCCGGCTCACCGTATGCCATCCGCGATTATTATGATATCGACCCCGATTTGGCGGTAGATGTGGAAAAGCGAATGGAAGAATTCGAGAAGTTGGTTAAGCGTACACACGATAACGGATTGAAGGTAATAATAGATTTCGTGCCTAATCATGTGGCTCGTCAGTATCACTCTATAGCTAAGCCTCTAGGTGTGCACGATTTGGGTGCCGACGACGATAATACAAAAGCTTTCTCGCCCGACAATAATTTCTATTACGTGCCCGGCACTCAGCTTGGGGGAGAGGTTGACCTTAACGACCCGGTGCAGGGCATGTACATTGAAAAGCCCGCCAAGGCTACCGGTAACAACCGCTTCGACGCATGGCCCAACAAGAACGATTGGTACGAAACCGTGAAGCTGAATTATGGCGTAGACTATATGAACAATACAGGAAACCACTTTGACCCGGTGCCCGACACTTGGAAGAAGATGCGCGACATACTGCTGTTCTGGTCGTCTAAAGGCATCGACGGTTTCCGTTGCGACATGGCAGAGATGGTGCCGTGCGAGTTTTGGGGACGGGTAATTCCGCAGATCAAACAGAAACATGCCAAGCTGACTTTCATAGCCGAAGTATATAACCCCAACGAATACAGAAACTACATCCATAACGGCCACTTTGATTACTTATATGATAAGGTGGGACTCTATGACACCCTCAGAGCGTTGACTTGCGGATACGCTTCGGCCACAGCCATCACCGGATGCTGGCAGAGCGTGAACGACATCCAGAGCCACATGCTTAACTTCCTTGAGAATCACGACGAGCAGCGCATCGCTTCAGAATTCTTTGCCGGCGATGCACGCAAGGCACTACCTGCACTGATTGTTTCGGCTTGCATGAATACCAACCCGATGATGATTTACTTCGGTCAGGAACTTGGCGAGCCGGGCATGGATAGCGAGGGATTCAGCGGAAGAGACGGACGCACCACAATATTCGATTACTGGAGCGTAGACAGCATTCGTCGTTGGAGTAATCACGGACGTTACAACCTGCACTTGCTTAACGACCAAGAGAAAGAATTGCGTCATTTCTATCAAACCGTACTTACACTGTGCAACAAAGAGAAAGCCATCTCTAAAGGCGAGTTTTTCGATTTGATGTACGTAAACAGCGACGGATGGATGATGAACCCGCATCGCCAGTACGTATTTATGCGTAAGTGCGATGATGAGCTTCTGCTTATTATCACCAACTTCGACAGCATACCTGTAAATGTATCTGTAAATATTCCGCAGCATGCTTTCGATTTCTGGGGAATGCGTCAATACCTCGAAATCAAATCAAGAGATTTGTTGACTGGCAAGTCAGAAAAGATAGCGTTCTGTGCTGATAAGCCGGTAGTAACAGATGTTCCTGCTTACGGTGGAAAGATTCTTAAGATTAAGTTGTAATAGTTTAAATAACTACCGTTTTATGTAAAAAGTTACGGAGAATGTATATAATCTCCGTAACTTTTTACGTTTTAATATTAAAAGAAGTCTTAACCAAAAAGGCGAATAAACAGTGAGAGGGCTTAGTCTTTATGGAAACACAGTAAGCTTATCCGCTATGTTAGCATAATATACTTATAATTCTCTTAGATTAATTAATAACACTAAAAACGAGAATCTTCACCTAAATTGCAGAATAACTACCTAAATATTATATCTTTAATGGTCACTTTCGGCTTTATTCATACATAAAAGAGAAAAGAACAATGAGAATATAAAGAAAGAATATATCTTCATGGCTGAAAGCGACTCAGGCTGGAGATTTAATGAATATATAAAAAGGAATAAAAACTGAGGAACATATTATGTTAGGAGCAATCATAGGTGACATTGTAGGCTCTACTAGAGAGTGGCACAATGTAAAGACAGAAGATTTCGAACTATTGCCACAAGGCAGTAGATTTACTGATGATACGGTTATGACTTTAGCCGTTGCCAAGTGGCTGATGGATGACCCTTCGCATAAGGCTGACAGCCTTGTAAGAATTATGCAGGATATGGGTCGGCGCTATCCCAATGCGGGATATGGCGGATTGTTCCGTAGGTGGCTTAATTCAGACAATCCGCAGCCATACGGAAGCTATGGTAACGGCTCTGCTATGCGAGTAAGTCCAGTGGGAATGTATGCCAAGTCGTTAGACGAAGCCTTGGAACTGGCACGTATCACAGCATCCGTTACACACAATCATCCCGAAGGAATTAAAGGTGCGCAGGCTGTAGCTGCTGCGGTCTATATGCAGTTGAATGAAGAGTTTGATGTGAAAGGAGAGGTTAAGCGTTATGTGGAAGCGAACTTTGGTTATGATCTTGACATCAAATTGGAAGATATACGTAATGAGTATCGGTTTGATGCATCCTGCCAAGGCAGTGTACCAATAGCTATCATGGCATTCTTGCAGCGATATAATGCATTAGATACTCTGCGGTTGGCCATATCGATGGGTGGTGATTCTGATACCATCGGATGTATGGCCACATCCATTGCTTATGCTTGCCCGTTTAATATTATTTCATCACACACAAACATTCCAAAGGATGTTGTTGCCAAGTGCAGGGAATTGTTACCCAAGGAACTTCTGGAGATAAACGACCGATTCGAAGCCTTTGTTACAAGACCGCTCTACCAGTCGTATTATTTATCTACAAGAAACATCTTCGCAGGGGAATATCCTGGTGATAAGTATGGGGAAAAGGCTGATAAGAAGATAAATCAGATGGTACATTTCGGTGTGCGCCACTTCATCGACTTGACGGAGGAGGGTGAGTTGCGTCCGTACAGTCATCTGCTGCCAAAGGAATGCACTTATACTCGGTTCCCGATTCGAGATGTAAGCGTTCCAGACAGCTCGGAAAGCGTACACCGTCTGATATGTCATATTCAGGAACTCTCTCAGAGAGGTGACGGTTATGTCTATATCCATTGCAGGAGTGGTGTAGGCAGGACAGGAACGATTGTCGCTTGTTATCTTGCGGAAGATATGATAACATCGTCCACGGATATTACTGCCGATTCTGTGTTAGAACGTTTGCGTATGTGTTTTACAGAGATGCCCAAGTCAGCACACCGTGTCACTCCGGAAACAAAGGAACAAGAAGCATTTATCAGGAAATATGTAGGAAGCCTTAACGGAAAAGAAGAGGAGCGCAAGAGAAGAGTGAAAGATTGTATCCGTGGTAGCTTGATGGCTGGAGCGGCGGGTGATGCCCTCGGTTATCCTGTTGAGTTTATGAGCAGGAATGCAATTCTGGCACGATATGGCGACAAGGGAATCACAGAGTTTAAGCTTGATAGTGATGGAAAGGCACTGGTTAGCGATGACACGCAGATGACCCTCTTCACTGCCAACGGAATGTTGATGGGGCTTACGCGAGGTTATATGCGCGGCATCGGCGGAGACCCAAAGGACTACGTAGGAGGTGCTTATATCGACTGGTATTATACGCAGACGGTAAATAAGGTATCTGAGCGCGACGACTTTCACTATACATGGTTGCGCGATTTGCCTGAGTTGGCACATCGCCGTGCGCCGGGCATTACATGCTTGAATGCCTGTGAAAGTTTGCTGGCACATCGTGATGTAGAGAACAACAGTAAAGGGTGTGGCGGAATTATGCGTGTGGCTCCTATGGGGCTGTTTGATGCATCATTTAAGGAAAGTGGAGGTTCTGGATTTTATTATAAAACCGTGTATCTTGCAGAGGCAGGTGCACATATTGCGAGAGTAACTCATTTACATCCGTTGGGTTATTTGCCGGCGGCATTGATGACGCTACTGTTGTCTCGTATCGTTCCGCTTACACCCGACGAAGTTAAGGAGTCTATCATAGATATTATAAACGGCGGACTTGACGTAATGATGAATATGTATGGCAATGATTATGCCAAATACAAGGAATATCTTAGGACACTCACTTTAAAGGCTGTTAATCTTGCCCATTCTAATATTTCCGATATCCAAGCTATCATGCAATTGGGTGAAGGATGGACTGCCGAGGAGGCGTGGGCTATATCGTTGTATTGTGTTATCCGTCATATAGATAACATGAAAGAAGCCATCATCGCTGCGGTGAACCATGATGGTGACAGCGACTCCACAGGTTCCATCACGGGCAATATCATGGGAGCCATCTACGGTTATGAAGCCATTAAACGTGAACGATTATTCTGTCCTTACGGGAAGAAATTTGAAGACACTATTGAGTTGCACAATATCATTCTTGCCATTGCCGATGACCTCTACACTGGTTGCATTATCTCTGAATACGATCCGATAGACACACCCGAAAAGAAACAATGGTATGCCCGCTATTGCGAAATGAAGCCTGTGGGGATATAAAACTGATAAGACTTCGAGCTTTGCCAGTCAAGGCTCGAAGTCTTGTAGATTTTAAACGATTATCTTTTTAAAGTAAACTTCTTGACTACCTTGCTTTTTCTGTCAATAGCGCCATAAAGACTGATTTCTTGAAAATACTGTTTCTGATACATGAAAAAATACTCAATGTCGTATTCCGTGCAACTACAAACTTCTATGCGGTGAAGGATAAAAAACGTGGTTGGGGTATAAAATAAGCCTTTTTTGAGAAAAAAAGATTGATTTTAAAACATGAACCAAATTGAACTTGTGGCACTATGTTTTAATTCATTCCTTTGCTGCCAGAAGATAACAATGGAGCAAACGTTCCAGTATTACTTCAGGCAGATTTGTTAATCGTATGAAATATTATGGTTAATAATTATTTGAGGAATACCCAATCTATATAAATATGGAAAATAGAATTAAAGTAATCGGAAAATCGCAAAATGGAGTTGCACTAGGAGTCATGAAGGCTTATGTCACTATGTATCCTGGCACCACATTGGCTGATTTACGTAAAGTCTTTCCTAACGAATTAGCACCCGACAAGGGGGTAAAAGAAATATTTTTGCCTTGTAAAGAGGCTGAAGCGGTTAACCTGCAATCAAACACAAGCCTTTATTTTGTGAAAGATCAGCGTCCTATTCTCCTTTCTAATAGACAACGGGTAGCTGTTTCTCAAATCTGGACGTCAAAATCATTCTCCAATCTTATTGAAGTGGCCGCTAAATTGGGTATTGCGGTAGAGTTGGACAAGGATACTGACAAGGATGTGAAGGAGACAGGGTATGTACTCGAATATTTAAATGGGTGGAAGCCCGCAACTCCTAAAAAAGGGTGTTTAGGTATGGCTGCTCTTTTGGTTATAGCAGGTGGCTGTACACTTTTTGGATTAATGGAATTAATTTATTGTTTAACAAAATAAACTTTGTGATATGGCTATACAACGTACAAAATCCGGAAAAATTGACAAGCGTACCAAAGAAGGTAAGGCTATGTTAGAGAATTTGGCAAAAGCTCGTAAAGCAGCTGCTAAGAAACGCAAACAAGAGGCTAGCCTCATGGGACGTATAAGAAGAATGTTAAAATAAAAAAATCAAGAATTATGAAATCGGACATAAAGAATGTAGCCGCATTTTTAGCGGTAGCTATTTGGGCAGATGGCGTATATGCTGAAGAAGAGAAAATGATTCTCGCAGAAATTGCAGAGGTGTTGAATGTAGAGGAGTCTGAACTTACTGAAAATGTAGATAAGGCTTTGAAGGTTCTGCAAGATAAAGATGATGAAGCTGTACAGGCTTATATTATCGAAAACGCTTCGGCACTCGATGAAGAAGATGTTAAGGTACTAATGCAGTGTGCAATTGAAATTGTCCTTGCCGACGATGTAATAGCACGCGATGAAGTACAGGTATTGTTCGACTTGGCAGATGCTACAGGTTCTGTAGAACATACAGACGTGGCTTTGATGTTGGCTGACTTGGTTAAATATAACCCAGATATAGAAATCGAATTTTAAAATTATGGTAGTAGCAAAGAAAACTACAGCGAAACCAGCTGCTAAGAAAACAACTGCAAAGCCTGCGGCAAAACCAGCAGCAAAAACTACCACAGAATTGTCTGTTTCTGGAAACAAAAAGATTATCACTTTACAAAAGGAATTCAATAAGAAATTTCCCTACTTGCAGCTTTGCATTTTCTACAGCTACGTACGTCAGCAGGTAGCAAAAGGTGAACGCATTTCGCAGATTGATGGTGAAAAAACTTTGGCTAGTGTGCGCCGTGCAGGTAGTGGGGGTGATATATCCATTTCTGGCAACAAGCGTATCGGCTCGTTGGAAAAGGAATTTGACACTGTATTCGGCTTGTATTGTCAGGTATGTTACACAACAGCAGATGGTCACGGATATTATACCTCGGGAGTTAATGATACCAAGACATTATCCGCTTTTAATAAAGAGTGCGAGTTGAATAAATGTAAAAAAGGAGTTTATAGATAAAACTATATACAAACTTTTTTATTGTTGCTGTCCGCTAAAGCAGTATAAATATCACTTGTTGGCGGTATTAAATTGATAAGATAAACATGCTTAAAAGGTTGTGCATATTATTGATTTACTATCAAGCTATGCACAACCTATATGCTTTATTCTTGTAAAAAGTAGGATTCTCATAATGAGAGATTCTTAAGAAAATCGTATAAAATAATTGGAACTATGATTAAGTTTACAGCATCCTATCAGAAATGGAAAATTGATATAGAAGACAGCGGCACTGTGCTAGTCTATGACAATGGCGTATTGTGTGACAATACGAAGAAGGCAGTTTCTGAAATCGCCCAAAAAGTTGGATTGGAACTTCAGGAGAATATGAATACCCGACAAATGGGTCGTAAACTCGTTGATTTCTTGAACGATAACGGAGCGTCTGCTTCAACCGCAAAGCCAGCAGCTGCCACTGCACCGTCTGAGCCAGCGCAGAAAGAGGAGAAGAAGGAACGTTCAACTCCTGCCGAGAGTTTCGAAACTGATTCTACTGTGGCTGCCAATGCAAAGGTGCGCGTATATGGTAAGGCTCAGAATCGTACAGCGCTTGGTATTGCTCACGCTTACATGGTGATGTATCCTCACGCCACGATAGACGATTTGCGCAAGGCATTCCCTAATTCTCTCAATCCTGATTCTGGCGTAAAAGAGAATTTCGTTTTTGCGGAAGATAAGGGCACAACGGCAGATTGGAACGGCTACTTTAAAGGTGAGGATGAGTTAATGACTATGGGTGATGGTAAGAAAGTCGCTATAGTTTCTATGTGGACTAAACCAAGTTTTGAGCGTATGGTTGCGCAGGCGCGCGCATATGATATAGTAGTAGCTAAGTTTGAGGCAGCCGACAAAGGTGGCAAGAAGGGCGGTTTCCGTTTAGAGTACCTCAATGGCTACGTTCCTCCTGTACCAAAGCAGAAGAAATCTTTGTGGTGGGTATGGGTGCTACTGCTCCTCTTGGTTGGCGGCTTGGCGGCATTCTTCGCACTGCGTAAACCTAAGGTTGTAGGAGTAGAGAGGGTTGTCCAGGTAGAAAAGGTTGTCTATGTAGACCGCATTGAGGAAATTGAAAAGAAATTTAATGCAGCTCAGTTTGCTCAGGGTAAGTCAGAATTGTCAGAAGAGGCAAAGTTTGTATTACACGACCTTGCAAAGATGATGAATAAGCACAAGGAGATTAAGTTGCAGATTGTAGGTCATACATCTTCTGAAGGCGATGCTGATTTTAACCAAAAACTTTCTGAAGCACGTGCACAGGCGGCAGTAGATTTTCTGGTTAGTCGTGGTGTTGAACCTAATCGTTTGAAGGCTATCGGTAAGGGTTCAAGCGAACCTATCGACGAGAATAATCCAGAGGTTAATCGTCGTACTGAGTTTATTGTAGTTGAGTAATAATTTTGTCGAAGCTATAATAATAGCATATGTCAGACCTCGTTTCATTACCATTATGTGGTATAGAAACGAGGTCTGATTGTTTTTGTCAGTATCCAAAAATGTGTATTTTTGCGTCCATGACAAAGAAACTACCTATCATACTGCTCAATTTCTCGGGCGTATACGATTACGAGTCGTTCGCCTCAAGCCAGAACATAATTCATGTAGACTGTCGTGGCCTTAATGGTACAGACTGCTATTGCGATGAGGAAGGAAGAGAAGAACTGCGTCGCTTACTTGCTCCGTATCCTGCCAAGGCTCTTCATTTTATCGATTCGGGCGATTATCATTATCTTACTGAATATTGGGTGTCTAAACTGCAAGAACCGTTTTCATTAATAGTGCTCGATCATCATCCCGATATGCAGCAGCCACAATGGGAGGGGGTCATTTCATGTGGCGGTTGGGTAACTGATGTGTTAGAGATGAATCCTTTTGTAAGAAACATCATCATTGTTGGCGCTTCCGACGAGTTGATATCTCAGGTCCCCGTTCATCTTAGAGAAAAGGTGACGTTCTATAGTCAAGCGGAAATAGACCATCATAAAGCATGGCCTTCAAAGGCTGGTAAACTGATACATGAGCCTGTTTACATCTCTATAGATAAAGATGTGCTTAGAAAGCAAGATGCCATTACTGATTGGACAAATGGAGATATGACCCTAATGCAACTTCAGGCAGTGCTTCGCATTATCTACGCCCACGAAGAAGTGATAGGCGTAGATATTACGGGCGAATGTTCTGCCACCCTCGACTATCTTTCAGAGGTGAAAGATGCATCAGTCAACAATAAAGCTAATGAGGAACTGATGCAGATGATATTGTCTGAGGGCTTGGAAACTTAACTCATTGTTACCTTCACGAATTTTTTTCAAAATAATCATTGTTTTGCTTAGCTTTTCGTCTTGTTTAACTGTATATAGGGTGTTATGACACAGGGAAAGGACATAGAACAGCTGTTTCGTCGGCATTACGAGAAAATGTACAATCTGGCCAGATGCATTCTCTCTGACGACGACGAGAGCAAGGATGTGGTGAGCGATGTATTCACACAAATCCTTGTTGACAATATAGTCCTGTTGCCTGAGAGCGAAGAAGGCTATTTGATGCGGAGCGTGCGCAACCGCTGCTTCAACCTGATAACTCATAAGAGCGTGAAGGAGAGGGTAGCGAAGGCGTTGCTCGATGATGCCGACGTCATTTTTTCGGAAGAAACAGACGAGCGGCTAGAACAACTGATGCTTCTTATCGACAACCTTGAACCGCCCATCCGAAAACTTATCTTTCGCTTGCGCTATCTGCAAGATATGTCTTACCAAGAGGTAGCCGATAAAGTAGGAGTAAGCAAGGTGACGGTGTTCAATCATCTCTCAAAGGCGATGGACTGGATTAAAGAACATTTTAAATGAGCAAAACAATGACAGACATGAACAAAGACGAGAAGCGGTTAATGCTCTTTGACATGCAAGAGCATCCCGAGAAATATACCGACGAGCAAGTAGCGGACTTGCTTGCCGATGCGGAGGTGAAGGAATTTCTACACGACATGGCTATGACAAGAATGGCCGTAAAGAAAGCCAACCCACAGAAGGTTGATGTGGACGAGGCTTGGAAAGAATTCTCCAAAGCGAATGTTGCAGATAAGGCGATAGCGACTAAAACAAAGGCCGTTTATCGTAGTAAGATTAAGGTTGCCGCATCCATAGCCGGTATTATCTTCCTATCCGGATTCACATTTGCCGCTGTACAAAACGGGTGGTTAAAGTTTCTTTCTTCCGATAAAACTACGGATGATGAGGCTACGCCGGAACAAGTTACTACAACAATTGTTCCTGCAAAAGACAGCGAGGAAAGAAAGGATACACTCAGCATGAAGCCGATAGTGTTCGACAATACCGAGTTGGGCGTTATCCTTGCTGAGATGTCAGAATTCTATCGGGTTAAGGTAGAATACTTAAATTCCGAAACCAAGCACGTTCGCCTCTTCTTCAACTGGAACAAGACGAATACCTTAGAGCAGAACCTTGAGATACTGAATGCTTTCGACCGTATTCAGATAGATTACGTCGATGGTATATTAAAGGTGAAATAAGAAAGGAGCGCGTATTATGAGAAATTTATATTTTCTTTTCTTCCTGCTGTCTTTCGTTCAGCAGGCTAATGCCCAGCGCATCACGGCACAATATAATAATGTGTCGTTCTCTGAGGCTTTGAAAGATTTGAATGCCCGTCAGGATAAATATACCATCAACTTTGTTTACGATGAGTTGGAAGACTTTAAGGTCTCCAAGAGCATAGAAAACATGAACGTTCCCGATGCCGTTATGTTTCTGATAGGCTTCTATCCCATAAAAATGACTCAGGTAAAAGATAACATTATGGTGGAATGCACGCAGAAATCATCTACAAAGATGATAGGTAGAGTTGTCGACATTAAGAATAACCCGATAGAACTTGCTAATGTAGCGTTGCTTAATGTGCGCGACTCATCATTGATAAACGGTGGCGTAACTAACGAAGACGGGCAGTTCGTTATTCCATGCAAAACCAAGAAAGCTATAGTAAGGGTGAGTTGCGTGGGATATCAAACCACATTTCAAACATACAGCACTGGTGTGATAGGGGCGATAATGCTGCATGAGAGCACGATAAACTTGAAAGGCGTAAAGGTTAACGCCATGCGTCAGAATATAAAGATGGGCCGTGAGGGTATGGTGGTGGAAATTGAGCACTCCGACATTAGCAGGATAGGTACCGCAACAGATGTCTTGCGCGAAATACCTCGCGTTGATGTCAGTTCTGATGGTTCGGTGAGTGTGTTTGCCAAAGGTACTCCGCTTATTTATATCAATAACCGTCAGGTGAGAGACATCAACGAACTGCATCAACTTAAGTCGGATAATATTAAGAGTATAGAGATAGTCACCGCACCAGGTGCCAAATACGATGCGTCTGTTAAGGCAGTGATACGTATCAGGACAATACATCGTCAAGGCGAAGGATGGAGTGGCGAGAGTTATACTGCTACTAAGTTCAATAAGTGGTGGGGTGCTTCGCAACACATGTCGTTGACATACCGCACTGGCAATGCCGAAGTGTTTGGCGAGTTTTGGGGCTTAACTGCGCCCAGTGGCGAAGATAATATATTGTCTAACGAAATAGATGGTGCTAAGAATATATTCATTGAGCAGACTTCACCGCTTAATTATCGCTCAAAGGCAGCTGGAGCTAAGGCGGGTTTTGCTTATTCTATAGATGATAACAATACGTTTGGATTGAGTTATGAGAATCAGTATGGCTCGGGTAAGGGAGAAACGACAGACTCTTATCAGAAGATTATGGAAAACGGAGTGCAAACGGCATTAGTAAGCGAAGAAACCAATATTGACGACATCAATAGTCCGATGCATAACGCCAATGCTTATTATGTGGGCAAGATAGGCAAGTTGGATGTAGATTTCAACGCCACTTATTTTTGGAAAAAGAAAGGCAGAACTATGTCAATCAAAGAAAACAGCGTAGAAATTGAGAGTCGCGACGTTCATGCCCGTAACAGACAGCATAGTGATATGGCAGCTGCCAAACTTATCTTGTCTTATCCCGTTTGGAAGGGAGCGATAAGCGTAGGCACTGAATTTACATCCTCGCGTATTCGTGGCGAATATGCCAATGCCGAGCAATATGTAGATGCGTCGAACACAAAGATTGAGGAGCGGAACATAGCGGGATTCGCTGAGTATGGATTTAAGTTTGGCGACTTCTCCGTAAATGCCGGTGTGCGATACGAGAATGTAAAGTCCGATTATTATCTCTTCGGACAATGGCAAGCTGAACCGAGCCGCAGATATTCAGATTGGTTCCCTTCGACATCCATGTCATGGAACAGCGGCAAATGGGGACTGCAACTTGCATATGCGTGCAAGACTCAGCGACCCAGCTACAGCAGTCTGCGTGACGAGGTGCAGTATGATAACCGCTATACTTACGAGGGCGGAAACCCTTATCTCCGTCCGTGCATAATAAATAATGTTGATTTTAATGCGGTGTACGATTGGCTGTCGTTCAATGCCGGATATAACTATATCGATAATCCGATGGTTTGGGTAGCTACGCTTTACCAAGGTAAGGATATAGTCTTCCTACGCAATATTAACTTCAATCACAGTCAGGATATATATGCGTCGATAGTGGCTTCACCCCGTTTCGGTTGGTATAACCCGATGGCGGAGATAGATTACTCGCAGTCGTTTCTGCATACCGACGGCTTCGATATCAATAAGCCTTCAAACAGACCATGTTTTAATTTCCGGCTCAATAACCGCTTTAACATCACGCGTTCGCTGAAGGCATTCCTCAACATGAGGTATAAAACAAGTCAACTTAATGACCTTCAATATACCAAACCATTTGCTCGTGTTGACGTAAAGCTCACCAAGTCGTTCCTCAACGACGCTCTTGAGATAGGCGTTTATGCCAACGACTTGTTTAAGACCGACAAGGAGCGTTGGACAATGTACGGCAGCCATACTATAATGACCAAAGATTGTTATGGCTATGAGCGTTGCGTAGGCATGACCGTCTCTTATAATTTCAATACAGCGAAGAGTAAGTACAAAGGTACCGGTGCCGGTAATGCCGAAAAGAGACGATTGTAGTTTCTTAGGGTAAGAATGAATAAAACTAAGCCAGCGTAAACTTGATAGATAGTAAGATTTATAAACACGAAAAACATACTTAAAAACACGAAGAAAGCATTGCGATGCTTCAATCAGATCATCGCAATGCTTCACTTATCCATTCGCATATTGCAGTGTTGCAATTCGCATTCTTTCCCTTTGTACATCGCAATGTTTTTTTATCCCATCCAGAATGGCTTCTGAGGCCGATTTATGAAAGCTAAATGCTATGGATTTTAGTTTGATGAGGCTTTTATGTTTTGTTGGTGCAGGTAAATAAATTATACAAGAGCGAATCATGTGTAGATAGTATTCGTGATTTGTGTTTTTGTGGACTATTGACGTTTGCATGATATTTCTTGCTAGAAAAGTTTGTAATATCAATGGTCATTCGTAATTTTACAATTCGAGAACCCGCCAAGCCTCTCAACGATGCTCAAATGTGCGGGTCATTTTTTTGTTTATATACGTTCCCTAAAAATACGCATGAGTTTAATTAATCAAAACAAATACAATATGAAGAAGTTATTGAGACTGTTTCCGCTGCTGTTACTATGTGCATGTGTGCTGACCTCCTGCGGCAGCGATGATGATGGCGACGGAGATTCAATTAGTAATCCGGCGGAAAATGAGTATGTAATTAACGGACATAAGTTTATTGACTTGGGTTTGCCCAGCGGCTTGTTGTGGGCCGATTGTAATGTGGGGGCTGCTTCTCCGGAAGACAGTGGCTATTATTATGCATGGGGAGAGACGGAACCGAAGCAGGATGGTGATTATTCATGGGAGAAATATAAGTTCAATGAAAATAATAGAGTATCGAAATACAATACTTTTGATGCCAAGGTTACGCTTGAGGCAATGGATGATGTGGCAACCATGAAATGGGGAAAGGTATGCCATATACCTACTGTTACAGAGATTATGGAGCTTAAAAACAATTGTAACTGGACATGGGCAGACAGTAAGGGAGGCGGTTATGTGGTAACAGGACCCAACGGGAAGAGTATTTTCTTGCCAGCTGCCGGCGCTCATTGTGCACGTAGCACTTTAAGCTCAAGCGAATTTGATTATAAGGGAATTCGTGGGCATTATTGGTCTAGTTCGCTTTATTCCGATTCCTATTCTTATGCTGCACAGCCATTGTATTTTTGGGATGACGTGTCTTTGATATGTGTTGGTGGCGGTAATTTTCGTTTTTGGGGCTATTCCATTCGTCCTGTTGCAAGGATATAAAGATTTCAATATCAGCGGCTATTTACGCTAAAAACAAGTATCGCTGTTAAACCAAGCATTACGCTAAGTTTAACAGCGATACATTTTTTATATTACGACTTTCGCCGTCGTTAATCTATCATTCTGCTATAAGTGAGAACTCTGCACCCGAGGCGAAGTCTTGACCACGCTGCTCGTTCAGTGCACGCAGGCGGATGTAGCGGGCTTTCACCGGCTTATCGAACATGATGCGCTGAGTTTCTGAAGAGTTCTTGAAAGAACCCTTGTTTACAGGGCTTCCCCAGTTCTTGCCGTCGTTACTTACATAGATTTCGTAATCCTTGATGCGACCGTTGGCGCTGTCCTGACGAGGCTGGTAAACGAAGCCTTTCAGAGTCTTGGTCTGCGAAGCGTCGAAGTCAATCCAGTGAGGATAGTTGGCTACGGTTACAGAGTACATGGTGTGCCAGTAGGTATTAGGATTACCGTCTACAAGGAATGTGGCTTCTCCTTCTTTCGGCTCGAATGATGAGCAGAACACTACATCGAGAGGAATGCTGGTTATCTTGTCGAAACTCATATTCATCTTGAAGTAAGGTGAGTCTTTATACCATGCTGTTACAGTACCTTCTTGTATGAAGTTGAACGGCTGAGTGTAAACCTGAGCTTTCTTCTTTCCGTTTACCGAGTACATGATGGTGCGGCTCGCATCTGCCGAGCGGAGAGTTACGTCGCCTTTGGCATTGCGTACTATGGTGATAGGACGCACACCAGAAAGTGATGCGTTGACTACTGCCGGAGCATTGCCGTTGGTAACGGGGCGGATAGCGAATCCGAAGCTATAGCTGTCGCTAAGTGTACGGTCGGGTTTAAGCGGGCCGCCTTGTCCACAGCTGGCACCTCCCAATCCGGTTACTTTAGCGTCGAGGTGGAGATAAACTCCGTCGCTCTTTACAAGCTGATAGGGGTGGGGCGCTACGGTAAGTTGCTGTTGGCTCCAAGGAAGTGCAGAGGCAGACATTACGCTATCGGCAATGAACGCTGCTCCGTATCCGTTGTTGTCGGTGAGGGCGCACCAGCGAACTTCTTCACGGTTACCCATAGACTGAGGCTTAGGAAGCATGATGTCTTGCTCGCCCACGATGCCTTTATGACGCTCTATGAACTGTCCGGTCTTACGGTCGGCATAGTTATTTACCGGTCCGCGTCCGTAGTATTCAAAGTTCTTCAGTGCTGTAGGCAATTTCATTACATATCCTATGCGAGGCAATACCACGTTTGTCTGGTTGGCAGAGATAGTGCTCTGAAGTTCTATGCTTCCGTCAGGATAGATGGTGTAAATCTGTGTGGTGAGGAACTTGAAGTCGTTTTCGCCCAACTTCTTTACGCCTTCTTTAAATGTATATGCCTTTTCTGGAGTACGGTCGCGGTTGCCATAGTTCTGGGCGCATCCTTCTTTGCCTTGGCTTTCTACGGTGAGGCTTATCTGCAAAGCACCATTACCTTTCGATGCCAAGATATTAGGTTCGCCTATTACACGGTGCTGCAAGTCGTACAAACCATTCTGGAACCATGCTTTAGGATATCCTATACCAGCGTCGTTATCGGTAGGCGCACGGAAGGCATCGAGCTTAGGTCCGTTGCCGTCGGTTATGATGCGCTGTGTTCCGTATGTCAGTTCGCTGATAGCTCCTGTAAGTTTATCGAACTTCACGCTGAAGCCCTTGCCGGTTATGCATATAGAGTTGCCGTCGTTGGTGTATTCTACAAACTGTTTTCCTTCGCCGGTGTTCTGTTCTTCTAATGAAGGAGCGGCTTTTTCGGCACCTTTCACGCAGAGCTGTTCTTCCATCTGCACGTAGCCTTTCTTAGCCCACGGCATGTCTTTGCCTTGCAGGAACTGAACTTTTACAAAGTATTCTGAAGCGGCATCGAGTTTGCTGTAGTCGTAATCGAGAGTATAAGTTACGCGTTCGCGCGGACCTACAGGCATCTTAGGACCAGTGAGAGACTGATCGGCCAATACGCACTGACCGTCTTTCCACAAAGACCATACTATCTGATAGCGAAGCGGTTCGAAATAATTCTTGTTGAATATCTCGATGAGACCTTTCTTGAGGTCGATAGCTTTAACGCCTACGTTCTGATATACCTTCTTCACTTCGAAGTACTGAGCCTTTGGCGAGAAGTCCGGACGCAAGATACCGTTCATACAGAACATACCGTCGTTAGGCTTGTTATCGTAGCCGAAGTCGCCTCCGTAGCCCCAGAAGCGGTCGCCAGTCTTAGAGTCGTAACCATACATAGCCTGGTCTACCCAGTCCCAGATGGCACCACCTATAAAGAAGTTAGTGCTTTCTATGGCATTCCAGTAGTCGATAAGATTTCCTACGGCGTTACCCATAGAGTGAGCGTATTCTGATACGTGGAACGGATATTTGATATCGTACTTACCTGTTACGGCAGCCTGCATCCATCCGATAGAAGGATACTGGTTAGAACCCATATCTACGATGCTATTGTTGCGCTCGTACTGCACAGGGCGGCTTGTATCGTAAGTTTTGATAGCTTTATACGCTTCTACAAAGTTTACGCCCGGTCCGGCCTCGTTACCCAAACTCCATATTACTACCGATGGATGGTTAACGGTGGCGTGTACCATTTCCATGTTTCGTGCTACAGTAGCGTTCTTGAACTCTGGCACGTGCGACAAGCTCTCCTTGCCATAGTAATACTGATGGCTTTCTATGTTTGCCTCGTCTTCGAGGTAGATACCGTACTTATCGCATAGATAATACCAGTAAGGAGCGTCAGGATAATGGCAGTTTCGTACATGATTAATGTTGCCTCGCTTCATGATGAAGACTTCTTCCAGCATCTGTTCGCGCGGAATGTAGTGACCTGTAGTGGGGCTTGTTTCGTGGCGGTTCACACCTTTCATCTTGATAGTCTTACCGTTAAGGTAGTAGTAACGTCCTGCCAATCCGAACTCGTCGTCTTTAGCGGCAGTCTGCTTTATTTCTATCTTGCGGAATCCCACGGCTGTAGAGAATGTTTCTACCACTTTTCCTTTCTTGTCTTTCAGTTCGCCCACAAGTGTATAGCGGTAAGGAGACTCTGCACTCCAAGGCTTAACTTTATCGCCTGCCTTGAGAGTTACGGTAGCTGTCTGCTCGCCTTTTTTCTCCAAATCGCCTACGGTAGCTGTAGCGCTAACGCCCGGCACCAGAGTATTTTCGTCAGAATAGAGCTTGTTGGCATAGAGTGTATAGTCGATGGTATATCCCTTAGCCGCTTTGTTGGTAAGGTTACGAACGTCGGCAGATATGCAGAGCGAAGCCTCTGTGTAAGAAGCGTCGTAATCGGGGATAGCCTTAAGATCGCGCACCTGAATCTGCGGTTTGGCGGTAAGCGATACGCTACGGAATATACCCGGCAGGCGGAACATATCCTGACTTTCGAGGAACGAGCCGTCGCTGTGGCGGTAAACTTCTACAGCCACTACATTCTCGCCTTTCTTATTAAGATAAGGTGTGATATCGAACTGCGCCAAGTTTCTAGAGTTCTTTGAGAAGCCTACATAACGACCGTTTACGTAGAGGTAGAAGAATGAATCAACTCCGTCGAAATTGATATATACATTCTTGTCCTTCCAGTCGGTGGGTACGCTGAATGTGCGTCGGTATGCACCTACTTCGTTGCGGTTTTTATAGGTCATCCAGTCGTGGGGCGGAGTACGCATTACGCCACCTTTCCAGTCGCCCTCTGCCACTTTATGCTGGAAGATAACGCGCTGGTTAGAGTAAAGCGGTTCGCCGTACTTAAATGTTCCGTCTTTCTGAATACCTACGATGTTCCAGTTCATGGGCACTGTAACCTTATCCCATGCCGAAGCGTCGAAGTCGGTTCGATAGAAGTCTTTTACTCTTTCCTCAGGATTCTTAGACCAATGGAAAAGCCACTCTCCGTCGAGCGTTCTCCAGAGCGAACTGTTTTCGGGCAGTACTTTACGTGCCTCGTCTACACTTCCAAACGAGAAGAACCACGCATGTGGTTGCTGTTTGTTATACGCTAAAGAGTCAGGACTTTGCCATTCCCATCCCGATGGGGCGGTAGTGTCACCATAGTAATAACCTCCCAACGGTGGAACTCCTGCCCATACCGGCAGTGAAAGAGCTCCGAGTAAGAGCATTAGGTTTCTTTTGTACATAGATTATAGATTTTATTTTAGGGTTTGTAATTTTAAAAATTGCAATTAGGCTTTCAAAATCTGCTCTAAACGCATGCGTAAGTTTGAGATATTTATAGGCTTCGTCATATATTCAGTCATGCCGCAGTCGTAGCCCTTCTGCTCGTCATCCGGAAAGGCTCGGGCGGTAAGTCCTATAATAGGTACGGTGGCCGATAACTTTCTTATTTCGCGTGTAGATTCATATCCGTCCATGCCAGGCATTGAGATATCCATCAATACTATTTGCGGTCTGTGTTGTGCGAACAACTCTACGGCTTCTTTTCCTTCCCATGCGTGCAGCAAATTGTAGCTCTTAGATAGTATCGCTTCGAGTAGTTTGTAATTGCTTGCATTGTCTTCCGCTATGAGGATGCTTTTTTTGTCTGCCATAGCTGTAATTGTATTGTTGTTATTCATAATTCCCCCCCCCATATATATGAGGTTAGATGTCTTTTAAATGTTATATGTTTTCTTCATGGTTATTTGTTTGCTCTTCGGATGTAGGGTCTATCAAAGGAACGGTAAACATGAATCGTGCCCCTTCGGTATACGAGGTGTCGAGCCATATCTTTCCGCCCAATCGCTCAATGATTACTTTACAGAGCGAGAGACCGAGGCCCGTACCCTGTATATATTGGTTGAGCTTAACAAAGCGTTCGAATATCTTTTCAGCTTTATCTTTAGGAATACCCATACCGGTGTCGCTTACTGATACTGTTAACGTATTCGTTTTTTCGTCGGCAACGAAGCTAAGTAGTATATGTCCCTCCTTAGTAAACTTGCTGGCGTTGGTAAGCAGATTTATTACTACCTGTCTGAACTTCGTGGCATCGATTCTGGCGGGCAGCGACTTTACGGGATAACTCTCCTTATATTCTACATGCTCTAACGGTCTTGCTTGTTCTACCGATACCAAGCAACTGTGGCACAGCTGCACTATGTCGCACTGGCTATAATCCAGTTCTATATGTCCAGCTTCTATCTTCGACATGTCGAGGATATCGCCGATAAGGTTTAGCAGAAGGTCAGAGTTCTCCTTTATTATTCTTCCGAATTCCGCTTTTTCTTCTTGCGAGTATTCGTCCATGCTTTGTAGCTCTGAAAAACCTACTATGGCGTTGAGCGGAGTACGTATCTCATGACTCATGTTCGCTATGAACGCCGATTTCATTCGGTTGGCTACTTCAGCCTTATCCATAGCTATCTCCAGCTCTCTGTTCTTTTTGTTGAGAGCGTTCTTCAGGCTTCTGATATGCGCGATATAATATATGGCAATGAGTAGTCCGATGGCTAACGTCAATATTATAGACGCTACCAAAAGTATTGCGTCTCGGTTCTTCTGATAGAAATTCTCGCTGGAGTTTATGATGATGGAGTTTGCCGGTACCTTATCTATTGGCAGACCGAAATGGTCAAGTCGTGCCTGATCGAAAGTGTATGTGTTATGGCGGATTATAAACAAATCGTTGTTTGGCGCTTTCTTTGTAAGATATTGATAAGCTAATTTTGCAAGTTCTTTGCCGGATAGCGAATACTCTGGAGTATAACCGCCTATTGCCCAATTGCCCATGCCTACGGATGACAGCGAGAAAGCGGGTATATGTGGTGCCGCTTTACTGATAGGGCCTGTTGTGTTTGCCAATACATAGTTATCGCTACTGTCTATTCGCCATGTACCCAATAGCAATGTGGTGTGGGGCGGCAACTTCTGTATCTGAGTGCATACTTCGAACACAGTACTGCGTCTGCCGTCAATAAGTATCAAGTTCAAGTCTTTGTACTTTTCTACCATCGTTTTTCTGACCAAAGCCTGAAGCGTAAGGCCACCTAATGTGAAGTCGGAAAGAAAAGCTATGTTCTTTGTGCCGGGATAGAACTTGCGAATCAGTTCGATGTTGCGCTCTACATCGTATTTGTAGAATATACCGCCTACAATGTTGAAGTTAGTAAAGGAAGGATATTCCTTGCTGTTCGGCATAAATGTGCGCAGGTTTACGTCTTTTTCTTTAGGAGCCTCTATAGCGTTTGTGCCTATCATAGCGCCCATTGACGGGGTTTTGCGTGCCATGTCTGAGGTTTGCGAGAGGAATGATGCCCACGCTTCTTGTCCTAACAATATAATCAGATTGGGAGGTGTGGCTTTGTGGTTCTCAAGCAGTTTTGCCATTCTGTCTTTCCATAGCATACCTTCCGACAGGTTCTTACAGTTCATGTTCTCAATGCAGATGTTTGCCGTATATCCTGTCAGTCTTTCGTATTCTTTGAAGAAATCCTTTAGGTTTGCGTTTGTTTTCTCTGTATCTGGATTGTACGATGTGATAATCAGAATACGCTCGTTCTCAATGTTTTCGGCTGCTACGCTGATGCTTAACAAGCATAGCATACAGCAAAATAGCGCTTCTAGAATGACATTGTAAGCTTTCATATAAATAATGCCTATAGAGTTTTCTCTTTTAAATAACTTGGAAGCAACATGCTATTGCAAGTGCTTGCAACTTTATGGTGCCTCAATTGTTTAGAAATCAATTCTTAATAAAACAGCTGCGAAGCTACTAATTTTACATGAGCTTACAAACGGATGATGATATTTTTTTGATATGAGTTAATTTCAATAAAAAAAGAAGGCGTGCATTTCTACACACCTTCTTAACTTGTCTCTAATTTATTATTGCAATAATAGCCTTCTCTATTTTTTTGTTAAATCTCATCGGGCCATGGACATGGCTGATGAGTGTTCTTGAATGAAGGGCGTTGGGCATTTACTTTACGTAGGTATTCGCCTAATTCTTTCGATAGCCTCTTTACGATATCGGGATGACGTGCTGCTTGGTTATCTTTCTCGCCTATGTCATTAGGAATATTGAAGAGCTCCTTCTTACCGGTTTCGTAGTAGTACACCAATTTCCATTCGTCTTTGCGTATAGCACAGTTCAGGTTGATGCCGGCTCCGTCGTTTCCCCAGATATTTGGGAAGTTCCATACAAGCGATCGGCTTTTAGGGGTATGGCCGGTTTGTTTTAGCAGAGGCATAAAACTGATACCGTCTATGGGGTTTACTGTAGTGTACTTCTTTACGCCTGCCATTTCAAGGATAGTAGGGTAGAAGTCTTCTATCATCAGATAATCGTCGCATCGACTTCCGGCTTTTACTTCGCCTGGCCAGCGTACTATCATTGGCTCGCGTATTCCTCCTTCGTACATTGAGCCTTTGCCGCTGTTAAGTGGATAGTTCTGAGTATCTTTTGGCCCGTCGCGCCATTCCGGTTCGGCTGCCAGCCCGCCGTTATCGCTCATGAATATCACGATTGTGTTATCGGCTTCGCCGTTCTTGTCGAGCCAGTCGAGCAAGTCGCCCAGGCTTTTGTCCATGCCTTCTATGAGCGAGGCATAGGCGGCTTCTTTATCACTTAGTCCTTTACGTACGTATTTTGGGAAGAAACGCATGTCTTTATCTACTGGCACATGGATGGCGTAATGCGCCATGTACAGATAGAATGGCTGGTTATAGCGTTTGGCCTTATCGAGTGCTTTGATAGCCTCTTGCGTAAGAGCTTCAGTGGCGAAGATACCTGTTCCCCAATAATTCTCCAGTCCCGGAATAGACATTAGCGAAGTTGCTTTGCCATCTTTTGTGTGACCGTAGTTTCTTTCGCTCAGATATGTTGCCAGTCCTCCTGCTGCGTGTCCTGCTATATTTACTTCAAATCCCCAATGGGCGGGGTTCTCTCCCGGAGTGTCTATGGCTCCAAAGTGCGCTTTTCCGCAGTGAATGGTATGATAGCCGCTATTCTTCAGTAATTGTACGAACGAGGTTCCAACGAAGGTGTTGTTTATACCTTCTACTTGACTTACTCCGTTATAGTTCCAATCCGGCAGTTCTAGCGTCTGGCTTTTGCGGTCGGTTGTCTTATCTCGCTCCAGAGTCCAGTTTGTTACTCTATGGCGGGCATTGTTAGAGCCGGTTATAAGGCTGCATCGGGTAGCCGAGCTTAGCGGACAGGCATAGGCTTGGGTAAACATCATACCTTGGCTTGCCAGTCGCTCCATGTTTGGCGTTTCGAATATCTTATTATAATGAGTCTTTTCTGTCCAGAAAGGCACTGAGGTATCTTGCCACCCCATGTCGTCTACCAGAAATAAGATAATATTGGGGCGTTTGTCTTGGTGTACCGCATTGTTTGCCACAACCGGCATTGCGACGCTGGCGAGCATCATGGCGGAAGTTACATTTAATAGCGTATTGTTCATGGCTTTATGTTATTTTATAGATATTTATATAAAAAAGAATCCGGTTGATGCATATACTGTATGTCATCGGATCCGGATTCTTTTTAAAGCGTTCATATTATTCCGCTCCTTCGTAACCCGGATTCTGCGACAGGTTCTTGTTGGCTTCGCGTTGGCGCAGTGGAATAGGGTATAGCTCCTGATAAGCTTTGGCGTTTTTGCCTCTTGATACGGCGTCGGAAATGAATTTTCCGTGGCGGATTAGGTCTTCACGGCGTAAGCCTTCAGAGAAGAATTCGCGTCCACGTTCTGCCAAGATAAAGTCGCGTAGCTTATCTTTTGTGTTATAGTCTGTCAATTCAATTTCCTTAACCTTTGCGCGTTTACGAATCTCGTTGACTAAGTCTATGGCTTCTTTTGTAGGACCGTTAAGTTCGTTGAGGGCTTCAGCACGGCACATCAGGATATCGGCATAGCGTAGGTAAACTATATCGTTTCCATTACATTCGCTCGCTGCGTTAGGGTCAGGCCAATATTTAAAGCTACGCACATTGTTTAAGGCCTGTCCGTTTTCATCGCGTAACAGTTCAACCTGCTTTCCGCTTTGGTCAACGTAGTTGGTTACGAACGACTGTGTACGTATATCGCCTGCTTCGAACGTATCGTAGAAAGCTGTGTAAGTACGGAACTGCGCTCCGAAGTTAATCCAGTTGCTTTGGATAGGGTAGTTGGGAGGAAACGCATGAGCCATGTAGTTGTTGTGATAGCCATCTTGTGCGATACACGGAGCACGGTAGATGTATTCCATATTGCCTTCGCCGTCTACGCTGAACATCTTCTTATAGTCATCGTACAGTTCGTAGTGGTGTAGGTCTATTACATCTTTTGCAGTAGAGGCCGCATTACTCCAGTCTTTTTCGTGCATGTATAGCTTGGTTAGCATACCCAGAGCGGCTCCTTTGGTGGCTTTTCCTATCGGGTCTTCTTTTACCGGCAGATTTTCGGCGGCGAATTTAAAGTCGTCTACCAGATACTTCACGAAATCTTCTTTTGATGCACGTGGAGTAGATTTACCTATGTTTTCTATTTCATCGGGCGAAGCGTTCTTGGGGATTTCTATGATAGGAGTAGTGCCGAACAGGTTGTATAGGAAGTAATAAGATACAGCACGGATAAAGCGTGCTTCTCCTTGTATGGCCTTTACCTTGTCGCTCGACAGGCTAGTCAGGTCTTCCGTAACGCTGAGAACAGAGTTGGCGCTCGAAATAGCCTCGTACATCTGAATCCAGAAGCTGTTTAGCAAACCGTCGTCTACAGACCATGTGAAGTTGATGAACGGAGCGGCGTTACGTTCTAGTCCACCGCCTGTCTCGAATGCTATGTCGGTAGGAAATTCGTTCATCAAGTAAGTATAGTTTCTATGTGTATAGCTAATGATGCGTGAACGCGAATAAGCGCCGGCCAGCAACGCGTCTAATCCAGACTGTTCTTGCAACATTGCGTTCGGGTCGTATTCTGTATAGACTTTTTCTTCAAGAAAGCTATTACATCCCGTAGTACCCAGAGCCAAGCAAGCCACTACAGGTATATACATATATTTTGTTAGTTTCATATTCTTTTATTTTTAAAATGTAACATTAAAGCCAAATCTTACGGTTCTTGCCAGCGGATAGCTGTTGAAGCTTACCTTCGATACCGATGTACTGCCTGCTGCACTTGCGTCGGGGTCGAATCCGTCGTAGTTGGTGAAGGTAGCTACATTGTCGATAGAACCATATACCTGCAGACCTTTTATTATATTGTTTTTCTTCAAGGGCACATCGTAGTTGAGGCTGATGTTCTTGATGCGTACAAACGAAGCGTCGCATACGGTAAGTGAGTTCACTGCATACTGTCCGCCGTAGTTTGATGGGTTTACTCCACTAGGATATTCGTTGGTAGGATTGTTCTCAGTCCAGCGGTTGCGGTAGTATTTAGCTATTCTGTTACGATATTCGTTTGTAGGATACAGAGTCTCCAGTACGTTGACGTCTAATGTGCTGATTCCGAATACGCCCTGTAAGAATACACTAAGCGTGAGGCGTTTGTATCTCAGTGTGTTGGTGAAACCGAATGTAGAGCTAGGGAACGGTTTGCCCAATACAACTCTATCATTAGAGTCGATGGTTTTGCTGCCGTCTTGGTCTTTGAATTTCAGTTCGCCCGGTTTGGCGTTAGGCTGTGCAGAGTGAGCAATGTCATCGTTCTTCTGGAAAATGCCTTCTACTTCATATCCGTAGAATGAATAGATAGGGTCGCCTACTCGTGTAATCTCATATCCCGATACAAAGCTTGCTATTGATCCGGTGATAAGCTCAGGGATAAAGTCTGGCAATTCCTTTACTTCATTTTTCAGGAAAGAAAGATTGAGCGAAGTATCCCATCCCCAATTCTTGGTGTCAAAGTTCACAGTATTAAGTGTGAAGTCGATACCCGAGTTGCGAACCTTTCCTGCGTTAACCTTCATGTTGCTGAAGCCGATGGCTGATGGCAGGGGTTTATCGAATAATTGATCTTTGGTGTCGCGCATATATAAGTCAACGCTACCTGTGATGCGGTTATTGAAGAGACCGAAGTCGATACCCATGTTTGTTTCGGCGGTGGTTTCCCACTTCAAACCTGTGTTGGGAAGGCGAGACTGTACTACACCTTGCGACAGAGAGTTGCCGAATACAGCCGAACCTCCGGCTTTCAGTGTATTCAGAGTCTGATAGTTATCTATGCCCTGATTACCCATTTGTCCGTAACCTACTCTGAACTTCAAGTCGCTGATTTGTTCGATGCGCTTGATGAACGGTTCCTCCGACATACGCCATGCGAATGCTGCAGAAGGGAAAAACGCATATTTGTTATCTGAAGAGAAACGTGAAGTACCGTCGTAACGGAAAGACAAGGTAAGAAGGTAGCGATTCATCAAGTCGTAGTTGATACGGCCCAGGAAACCATTCAGACGGTTGCGACTTTTATATGAATATACATCGTCACCGTTAAGATTGTCTCCGCTGTGCATGTTGTTGGTGCCTGTAACGTCAGAAAGGAATCCTTGCGCGCTACCGTTTACGTATTCCGACATGAATTGTTCGAATGTAGAACCGGCCATTACGCTTAATTTATGTTTGTCGCCCCAGTTTTTCTTGTAGTTTACAAAGAATTCTGCCAACCATTGAGTGTCTTCACCGCTCTTCTTTGTAGCTACACCTTTACTTGAAAGACCTGTCATGGTTTCACGGCTTCTGTATTGCGAAGTGATATAAGAATCGAGGGTGGCTCCTAAGCGGGCAGTGAATACCAAGTCTTTCAGAGGTTCTATCTCGGTAGTGAAAGTACCGTATGCGTTATTTTTGTGTTGTTCTGGCGAAACACCGTAAAGCAAAGCCAACGGGTTATCGAGAGATATATAGCTGTTTTGGTAATAACGTCCAGTTTCCGGGTCCTTACCGACAGGTAAAGTCGGGTCGAACAAAAGTGCTGCATTGATAGGACCTGCTCCTTCGTTTACTGCATTGCTTTCGAATATCTCACGTCCGTCTTTTCTAGTGAAATTCAAGTTTACCTTAAAGCGGAGAAAATCCTTCGGAGTGAAGTTCAAGTTGGCGCGTATATTATATTTCTTTAAGTCAGAGCATTTAACGATACCTTTCTGGTCGAAATAATTCAAGCCGAAGTAATAGTCGTTGCGGTCTCCACCACCTGCTACCGACAATTGGTATGACTGCACCGGCGCTCCGTTTCTGAAGATTTCGTTTTGCCAGTTTGTACCTTCGCCAGCAGCTGCCACTTGGTCTGGGGTATAGATTATTCCGTCTGAGTTGTTAGATTCTTTACGCAGTGCGTTCAGTGTTTCCATATATTCTTTAGCGTTCAGCATCTCCATTTTCTTGGCTACCGATTGGAAACCTATTTCCGCTCCAAATTTCACGCTGATGTCGCCTTTCTTGCCGCTTTTCGTGGTGATAAGCACTACACCGTTGGCGGCACGTGTTCCGTAGATGGCAGCTGCAGATGCGTCTTTCAGTACCTCTATAGATTTAATGTCACTCGGGTTGATAGATGATGCGTCTACTCCTGGAAGACCGTCTACTACTACCAATGCCGAGTTGCTGCTGTTGATAGAACCAGCACCACGAATCTGAATCTTAGTGCTGGCACCCGGAGCCGAACTAGTCTGGCTGATGTTTACGCCGGCTGCCTTACCGTTTATCATCTGGAATGCATTTGTATTTACGCCTTCCGTAAACTTACCTTCGCCTACTGAAACCACAGATCCTGTGATATCTTGTTTCTTCTGGGTGCCGTAGCCTACTACAACTACTTCGTCAAGTACCTCATTATCTTCATCTAATAAGATAGAGAAATTACGTTTGCTTCCGTCTACCAGAATGTTCTGCGAGCGATAGCCCACATACGAAACAATCAGAGTGTTTCCTTTCGACACATTATGGAGTTCGAATTTACCGTCAACGTCGGTAATGATGCCGTTGCTCGTGTTTTTGACTAAGATGCTGGCCCCTATAATAGGGTCGTTTGTCTTCTTGTCATGCACCGTTCCGGTGATGCGAAACTGCTGTGCACTGACTGCCACTACACACAGTAACATCAAGAGTAAGGAAAGTAGTTTTTTCATGAATCTAAGTTTTAATTAAACATCTTTAAGGTTTTAACATCGCAAAATTAGCCGTTATGGTTTGAAAAACAGGTGCATGTTCATTTCAAAAAGGGTGCATGTTTAATTCAAGCCCCTGTTTTTGTGCATTTTTGCCTTTAATGCTTTTATATTTTTTTAGATTAATCATATCTTTGTTTTTTGGATAATGACCTAAGAAAATAATATGAAACCACTTTCGGGACATCGCTTATATATAATGTATGCCGTACTGCTGTTTATGGCGTTTGCCGTACTTCCCATACACGGACAGGTTAACCTGAACAACCGTTTTAAGAACCTTACCCTTCAGTCGGGACTAGCGGACAACAAGGTTAACACCATTTATCAAGACCCGAAAGGATTCGTGTGGTTCGGAACGGATTACGGATTGAGCCGCTACGACGGAAGTTCGGTAAGGAATTTCACGCTTAACGGCTTGCATAATTACGTGAACGATATCGTCTTGCTGCAAAAGAAAACCCTATGCGTGCGTATCGGAAGTCGATTCTACGCATTCAATCAGGTAACCGAACAGTTTTTGCCTATAGATATGCCAATACCGGATAAACAGATATTGGGCATATATCCCGTTTCGGAACACAAGTGCTGGATTTTAGGGAAATACAATATTCATTATTGTGACATCACAGCAGAAGATTCGGCAAATCATCCCATATCCATACTTCCAGTCTTCAGCGTTTCTTCTGATAAACTTTCTTCCTCAGAGATAACAGCCTATACGCTGTCTGATGACTTCTCTACCTTATACTTGACAAACACATCATCGCAACTGATTGCATTTGATTTGGCTTCGCGTAAGAAGGAAGTGTGTTTCGATATAAAAGGCTTGACGCAAGATATTCATAATATCTTGGATTTTAAGGATTACGTATGGATTGGTACTACCGCTCAAGGTATATACAGGGTAAATAAAAAGACTGGCTACTTGCAGCACTTTTCATACGACAATACTGCGAAAGAACATCAGCTGTCGCATACAGACATCTACCAGATATTACCCATAAACGATCGGCAAATAGTAGCTGTGACGTGGAACGGGTTTACTATTCTCACTGCAGAGGACAATGGTTTTCATCAGTTTCATACTTCTATATATAATAATGTGACATTGGCTTGGCAGGATGTAGATGTGAGAATGATATCTGCCTACTACGACAAGACAGAAAACGGCTTGTGGATAGGTACGTATGGAGGTGGAGCTGTCTATATCGATTTGAAGCAGGGTAATGTATATAAGTATCGGCAGAAAAGCCATAACGAAACGCGAGGCATCACGATGGATAAAGATGGCTATTTATGGATAGCTACTTATCATAAGGGACTGATGCGGAGTGATTATCCTTTCCGGCAGGATAATCCTGAAAATCTGTCGTTCGATGTCGCAAGTAGTTTCAAACATTCATCGCCTATACTATGCATGTATAACGATACTACCCAAAATACGTTGTGGTTGGGGAGTATGCAGGGTGAATTGTTTGTGTATGATTGCGACAAGCAGAAATGTAAAGTCGTTCACTTACCAGAAATAGGAACAATATGGAGCGTTATTATTGACTCTAAAAGACGGGTGTGGATAGGTGGTGATAATGGGCTGCATCTATACAGGCAGGAGTCTGGAGAATGTGTGCCGTTCAGTATCGGAAACAAAACCTCTGTCGATGCTGAAGAACGATATTGTGTAAAAGCCATAGCCGAGAGTAGCGACGGACGAATTTGGGTAGGCATAGAAAACAGAGGGTTAGGTAGAGTGTTGCCAGATAGAACCATTCGTATTGGCTACGGAAAAGAGCAACAGTTGGATAAAGTAGACGTGCTGGCTATACACGCCACATCAGACCGTGAACTATACATAGGATATGCTAACGGACTTGGGGTGATGGACCTTGACAGTGAACGCATAGTTCAGCGTTACACCACTCGCAGTGGACTATATAATAACTATATAGGTAGTATACTTGAAGACACCGAACACGAAATCTGGGTGGGGTCGAACTCTTGTATCTCTCGTTTCGACCGTAAGAATAAGCTGTTCTTCCATTATCTGCTGTCTAGTAATAACAAGTCGGCTTATGCCTATCGGCAATTCGTGTTTTGGGGAAACAATAGAAGTGTAACTTACTTCAACCCACGCCTCATAGACATAGTGCCTACCGAAAAAAGGATTGGAATTAGTGCTTTAGAGATAGATAATCAGCTTGTGGGGATAGGCGACACAATTCACGGTCAGGTTATCTTGAAAGAGAATATCTATTATGCGAAGAAAATAATACTTAATGACCGGAACCGCGATTTCGCCTTGTCGTTCAGTAGCCTGTCATATTCTAATCAGCATCCGCAAATCAGATATCGCCTATATCCGTACCAGAAGAATTGGATTGTGGTAGATAGAGAAGGCTACCGTGTGAACTACAATAATCTTGGTGCGGGTAATTACATGTTCGAACTACAGGCTGTCTATCCTGGCGGACTGCTGGGTAACGTTTCGCGGTTGGATATATGCCTTTCTCCACATTGGACTGAGACATGGTGGTTTAAGGTGCTTGTAGCTATTGCGTTAGTGCTGTCATTCATTATGCCGATGCGACATTTTCAGAATCGCAAACGCCGTTTGCAGTACGAGTTGCAACTAGAGCATGAAAACTTTACCATGAAGATGGAGAGAGAAAAGGAATCGCAGATACACCGTGAGCGCGAAAACTTCTTTACTAATACGGCGCACGAGTTGCGTACGCCTCTCACCTTGATAATCTCTCCGTTGCAAGATATCATGAGTCGCTTGCAAAAGGATGATAAGTTATATCATTCAATCGAGATGGTATATAAAAATTGTAAGTCTCTGCATACGCTGATAGATCATCTGCTTTATGTTCAGAAGATAGAGACCGGTACTGTACGACTTAACGTTACGCAGGCTGATATCAATGAGTTGGCACGTTCTGTAGGCGAAAGTTTCCGTCCGCTGGCCGAGACTAAGCATATAGATTATTCCTTTGAGATACATTCTGACGTGTATATTCTGTGGATTGACGAAAACAAAATTACTTCTGCCATACAGAATTTACTGTCTAACGCATTTAAATATACCCCCGATAAAGGCAAGATAACCTTGCGTATAAGAAATGTGGAGATAGACGGACAGCGCCGCTGTGAAATTACGGTGGCAGATAATGGTCAAGGCATACCTGAAACTTATCAGCAACGCATATTCGATTCGTTTATTACGTCGCCAAATCTGCCAACGTTGTCATCTACCATCGGCATTGGGTTACATATCGTGAAGAATACAGTCGATCTTCATCACGGCTATATCTCATTGAACAGTGTAGAAGGAGGCGGTAGCACATTTACCATCTTATTACCCGAAGGAAACGAGCATTTCAAAAACGATTCAGAAGTGCTTATTCAGGAAACCCCGCCTTCTTTAGCTGTTGTGGCTACTGCTGAGAAAACAGATTCTTCTGAAAATCCATGCAGTTTGCTGATTGTAGAAGACAATACTGCCGTAAGACAATACATTTGTAGTCTCTTCAGTCAGAACTATACCGTATACGAAGCGGAAAACGGCGAAGAAGGTGTACGGATTGCTTTGTCGAAAATACCTTCGCTAATAATTTCTGATATAATGATGCCTGTAAAAGACGGATTCGCTTGTTGCCGCGAGATACGCGAAACGCCAAAGACAGCGCATATACCCATTATAATGCTTACAGCTAAGGCCGAAGACGTAGATTTGCTGAAGGCTACCCAACTTGGCATTGACGATTATATAACCAAGCCGTTCAATCCGCAGGTGTTAATATCTAAAGTAACAAGTCTGATTAAACAGCGCAAACGCTTGAAACGAATCTATACGCAGACACTTATGCTTGCAAAGCATGAAGGAACAAATAGCGCCGATACCGGAATTGATGCAGAAAACGAATTCTTGAAGTCGGTGATACAGACTATAGAAGCCAATATATCTAACGAAAACTTCAACGTGAAGATGATGGCCGAACAGTTGAATATGAGTCAGCCTACTCTATACCGTAAGCTGAAGGATGTAAGTAAGCTCACTGCTATCGATATGATACGCAGCATGAGAATGAGTAAGGTAGCTGCTCTAATTCTTGAGCGGAAATATACGATACAAGAAATAGCGGAAAAGGTGGGATATAATGACCCACGTACTCTGAGAAAACATTTCAGTGAACAGTTCGGCATTACGCCTTCGCAATTTATAGAACGTGAAAATAATGCGAAAAAAGAATAACAAACAACCATAATAATATACTTACACAGTTATAATACCATGAAAACCAATAAGTACTATCAGGAGGTAATAGAAAGAATTTGTAAAGAAATACAGCCGTTTGCGCACGAAGGGAAACAGGCCGATTATATACCGGCGCTTGCCAACGTAAACCCTGACCAGTTCGGCATTTATCTGAGCCTTATGAATGGAGAGCATTGTACGTATGGCGACTATGACACCAAATTCTCAATACAGAGTATATCTAAGGTGTTCTCGCTAGCCATTGCACTAAGTATAAAAGGAAAAGAACTGTGGAACCGTGTAGGCAAAGAACCGTCGGGCAGTGCTTTTAACTCTTTGGTGCAACTTGAATATGAGCATGGAAAGCCTAGAAATCCATTCATCAATGCCGGTGCTATAGTGTTGGCCGACGTGCTGCTGTCTAACTTGGATAATCCGTATCAATTCTTCATCAACTTTGTGCGTAAGTTGTGCGGAAACGACTCTATCAACTATTCTATCGATGTTGCGGAGTCGGAAATAGGGTGTTCTTATCTAAACGCATCCATAGCCTATCTTCTAAAGCATCACGGTAACCTACAGAACGACGTTACTGATGTGCTTCGCTTCTATAGCACAATGTGCTCTGTGGAGATGAGTTGTAAGGACCTGTCGAAAGCGTTTCTTGCTTTTGCCCATAGCAGCGAGCCATTCTCGCACGGCGGTGTAGAGCTGAGTGTTTCCAGAGTAAAGCGTATCAATGCCATTATGCAGACTTGTGGCTTTTACGATGAGGCTGGCGAATTTGCATTTCTTGTGGGATTGCCCGGCAAGAGTGGTGTAGGCGGAGGCATTGTAGCAATATACCCGTCGCGTTACTCCATTGCCGTATGGAGTCCTAGACTTAATAACAAAGGAAACTCCATTATGGGCATCAAGGCACTCGAACTGTTCACTACAGAAACAAGCGAGTCGATATTCTGATTTATAGCTTTGAATTTTAGAATTTATAGCGTCAATAGACGCTGAACTCCAATATTGATGGAGTGTCTACCGATTGCGTTACGGTCAGCCGCAGCTCTTGTGTGCTGACCGGAGCAATCGTTTCCAGACGCTGGTGTCCTACTGACAGACCTTCGGCAATGACTTGCCAGCGGTTGCCTACCTTTGCTTCTATCATATAACTTCGTATTCTTTCTCCTTTTGTGATATCTTCTTTCAATCTGTAGCCTTTTACGCTATTGACTGATGGCAAACGGAGATACAGCTTATTTTTATTGCCGGCTGTTTTCGCTATGGGGCATCCCCAAGTTTGAACAATGGCATTACCCCATTCACTCAGTCGTTTTACGTCGTCTTCAGGTAATAGTCCGGATGGGTCGGGGGTAAGTCCCATGATGAGAGTGGCGTTTCTGCCTACCGACTTTTCGTAGATACTCATCAAACTGTCTAATGGCAATATATTATTGTTGTCATCGGGTTCCCAGAACCACTCATGGCGTCCGTTTATTCCTCTAAGTGGAAAGTCGGCCATGGCAGGCAGCCAGTATAGTCCGTCCTTGTCTCCGTGTTTCAGAAGTTCTAGCCAACTGGGTGATGTCTCTATTCCTTTATGGTGAGAGCAAGGGGTAGGGAACGATGACCAGCACGGATATCCCACAGTGCCGGTTTCAGAGCCTCCCCAGCGGAAGTCGGCCTTGTTTACGTTATGATAGAACAGGCAGTTAGGCTGATACTTGCTTACTATAGGTTCAACGTTGGGACCTATTCCGTGTGGGTCGTCCGCTCCGCCGTCAAACCAAATCAGAAACCAATCGCCATATCGGGTACATAATTCCTTTACCATTCGTTCGCAGTAATGTCTATACCAATCTTGTCTGTTTTTTACGAATTCCCCTTCTCCCTCTGTTCGGAAGTTGTGTATGCCTAGCAGTGAGTTCCACCGTATGCCTACATATATGCCAGGCATCAAACCGTACTTATGGCAAGAATTGACAAAGTCGCGTACGATATCTCCCTTTCCGTCTCGCCACTTTACTGCTTTCAAACAATATGGGTTGACGTCGCTTTGCCATAGTCCGAATCCCGTTTCGTGAGTAGCTGTAAGAATTGCAAATTTACATCCCGCAGCCTTGGCGGCTTTTATCCATTGGTCGGTATCAAGCTGTGTAGGATTGAAAATGGTATAATCTTCTATCGGGTGGATACGGTTCTCTGATTGAACGTATCGTTTTCCGTCGAACACATGAAGGTCGTAGTGAAATATGGCTCCCATTTCGGCATTATGCCATCTAAGTTGTTGCGCCGTGGGGCTTGGCTGCGTTTGTGCTTCGCCTTTTACCATGCAGCAAACCATAGCCATCACAAACAGAAAGATTGTCTTTTTCATATTCTTAGCGTTAGTTTGGTGTAAAAATACAAATATCTCATTGAATGCGCTAACAAAGTTGTGCAAATAATACGGCAAAGTCGTCTCACTTCGACCGATACGAACGTTCACAACGACCGATACGAACGTTCACAACGGTCGATACGAACGCTAACATCGACCGATGTGAGACGACTTTGTTGTGGTTTTTCTCTGACTGATATTGTTGCGCCAACGCATATCTTACGCATCTTTTAAGCTTTATATAGAGAAGTATACAGAATAAATTAGTAATTTTGCCGTGATATGAGCAGAATTTTAGCAATCGACTACGGAAAAAAGCGTACCGGCATAGCGGTTACAGACCCTATGCAGATTATAGCGAACGGACTTACTACAGTGCCTACACATACACTTATGGACTTCCTTATGAACTATGTGCAGAAAGAACAGGTAGAACGAATCATCATAGGGCATCCTAAGCAGATGAACAATGAAGACTCTGAAAACATGAAGAATATCGTACCCTTCATGAATCAGCTGAAGAAGAAAATGCCTCAAATGCCAGTAGAGCTGGTAGACGAGCGGTTTACATCGGTGTTGGCGCATCAGGCTATGCTTACTGGTGGCCTGAAAAAGAAAGACCGTCAGAATAAGGCGCTGGTAGACGAAATCAGTGCTACCATCATACTGCAGTCGTATATGGAATCGAGAAAATTTAAACTGTAAAAAACAACAAAATAATAATTATGATATTACCTATTTACGTCTACGGACAGCCCGTGCTTCGCGAGGAGGCACAAGATATTACTCCCGATTATCCTAACTTGAAAGAACTGATACAGAATATGCACGAAACTATGGACCGTGCAGAAGGTGTGGGACTTGCAGCTCCGCAAATCGGTTTGCCTATCCGCGTGGTAGTGATTAACCTTGACTGTATGGCTGATGATTTCCCTGAATACAAGGACTTCCGTCACGCATACATCAACCCGCATATCATAGAGACAGGCGACCATATCGTATCTATGGAAGAAGGATGCCTCAGTCTGCCGGGCATACACGAAAGCGTGAAACGTCCCGACCGTATCCACGTGACTTATCTGGACGAAGACATGAATCCGCACGATGAGTGGGTAGAAGGATTCTTGGCACGCTGTATGCAGCACGAGTTCGACCATCTGGGAGGAACAATGTTCATAGACCATCTGTCGCCGCTGCGTAAACAAATGATAAAAGGCAAACTCACCAACTTGGTGAAAGGAAAAGTACGCTGCACGTACAAGACGAAAGCAATTAGATGATAAAACGACTTACACACATTATATATATAGCATGTATGTTTCCGGTGATGGCGTTCGGGCAGATAAACACCGAGCGTGTGATGACCATCGGCCGTAACGCCCTCTACTTTGAAGACTACGTGCTGTCTATACAATATTTCAATCAGGCTATAAACGCCAAACCTTATCTGGCGGAACCGTATTTTTATCGCGGATTGGCCAAGATGAACCTCGATGACTTTTCGGGAGCCGAAGCCGACTGTACCGAAGCCATCGAGCGCAATCCGTTTGTGCCCAGCGCATATCAGGTTAGAGGTATTTCGCGCATACACCAAAATAACTTCAAGGGTGCCATACGCGATTATGAAAAGGCTCTTACCCTCGATCCTGAAAATGTAAGTTTGTGGCATAACCTTACGCTGTGCCGTATGCGCGAGAAAGACTATGCGGCGGCTAAGGCCGACATCGATACGCTGATACGTATATCGCCACGATATACCGATGCTTACTTGATGCGTACCGAGGTGTCTCTCAAGCAGAAAGATACGCTTCAGGCTATGAGTGATGCCGACCGTGCCATTGAGATAGACCGCTATAACGCCGATACATGGGCTTCGCGCGGTATGCTGTTTCTGCAGCGTAGCAAGTACAAAGATGCCGAGTCGGACTTGACGGAGGCTATCCGTTTGTCGATACGTAACTCTAGCATGTATATCAATCGTGCTTTGGCTCGCTATCATCAGAATAATCTGCGCGGGGCGATGAAAGACTATGATTTGGCTCTCGACATCGACCGTAACAGCTTTATCGGACATTATAACCGTGGTTTGCTGCGTGCGCAGGTGGGCGATGATAACCGTGCGATAGAGGACTTTGACTTCGTATTGAAGATGGAGCCTGATAATATGATGGCCGTGTTCAACCGTGGACAGTTGCGCGATAAGACGGGCGACTACCGTGGTGCCATAGCCGACTATTCGCGTGTGATTGACGAGTATCCTAATTTCTTGGCCGGATATCAGGTGAGAGCGAAGGCTAGACGTAGGGTAGGCGACCTGCGAGGAGCGGAAGCCGATGAGTTTACGGTACTGAAAGCTCAGCTTGAGGCTCAGAATAACCGTAAGCAAAATACCGCTTCGGCAGACAAGACTCGTAAGAAGTCGGATAAGAACATGAACAACTATCGTAAGATAGTGGTGGCTGATAACGACGACGCTACGCCGAAGTATAAGACCGACTATCGTGGCCGTGTTCAGGATAAGAACGTGAATATTCTGCCGCAACCTATGTTTGCGCTGAACTACTACGAGCGTCAGGAAGAGGTGAAGCGAATGGTGACTTATAACCGTAGCATCGATGAACTTAACAACCGCCATGTATTGCCCGGACGTTTGCTCATTACTAATAACGAAGCTTCGCTGAGCGAAGAGCAGGTGAAACGACACTTCGCTTCTATCGATACTGAAACAGAAAAGATAGTGAAAGAGCCTAATAATCCGCTGCATTACTATGCTCGTGCGCTCGATTTCTATCTTGTGCAGGATTTCGACAACGCTCTGCGCGACCTTGACAGTACCATAGTGCGAGATTCATCGTTCTTCCCCGCATACTTTACACGTGCGGTGATACACTATAAACAGTTAGAGTATCGCAAGCGTCAAAGTAGTGGATACGAAACTGAGACTGCCCCCGAAGGAGAAAAACCTCAGATACGAATGCTTGATTATGCTACCGTGCGCCGCGATCTGGACGAGGTGATTCGCTTGGCTCCCGACTTTGCGTACGCTTATTATAATCGTGCAAACATATTGGCGGTGATGAAAGATTATCGTGCGGCGTTGGTAGACTATGATAAAGCTATCGAACTTGACGGACGATTAGGCGACGCCTATTATAACCGTGGTCTTACAAATGTATATCTCGGAAATAACCGTGAAGGCATCCGTGACCTCAGTAAGGCGGGCGAGCTGGGTATTTTCTCGGCGTATAGCGTGATAAAACGATTTACAAGTACGGCAAAAGACGAATAAATTGAATATCCGTTTGTTATTCAAAAGTTTTGTGTACATTTGCCACTCGTATAAAAAAGAAGATTAATACATATTTTGTAATTATGATTAAGATAACTTTCCCTGATGGCTCCGTTCGTGAATACAACGAAGGAGTTACTGGTCTGCAGATTGCAGAAAGCATCAGTCCCCGTTTGGCTCAAGACGTATTGGCTTGCGGCGTAAACGGCGAGACTATAGATTTAACAAGACCTATCGAAACAGATGCCAATTTTGTGCTTTACAAATGGGACGATGAAGAAGGTAAACACGCCTTCTGGCATACTAGCGCCCACTTGTTGGCTGAGGCGTTGCAGGAGTTGTACCCTGGAATTCAGTTTGGTATAGGTCCGGCTATCGAAAACGGATTCTACTACGACGTAGACCCGGGAGAAGCCATAATTAAAGAAAGCGACCTGGCTGCTATCGAAAAGAAGATGCAGGAACTGGCTGCTAAGAAAGAACCGTTAGTACGTCAGAGCATCGCTAAAGAAGACGCTCTGAAGATGTTCGGCGAAAGAGGAGAAACTTATAAGTGCGAGCTTATCTCTGAACTCGAAGACGGACATATCACCACTTATACACAAGGTGCGTTTACCGACTTGTGCCGTGGTCCGCACTTGCCTTCTACAGCTCCTATCAAGGCTATCAAGCTGTTGTCTGTAGCCGGAGCTTACTGGAGAGGACATGAAGACCGTAAGCAGATGACACGTATCTATGGTATCACCTTCCCGAAAAAGAAGATGCTCGATGAGTATCTCGTAATGTTGGAAGAAGCCAAGAAACGCGACCATCGTAAGATTGGTAAGGAAATGGACTTGTTCATGTTCTCTGATACCGTAGGTAAGGGACTTCCTATGTGGCTTCCTAAGGGTACTGCGTTGCGTCTTCGCTTGCAGAACTTCTTGCGCCGCATTCAGGCTCGTTACGATTATCAGGAAGTAATGTGTCCGCCTATCGGTAACAAGTTGCTGTACGTTACTTCTGGTCACTACGCTAAATACGGTAAAGACTCATTCCAGCCTATCCACACTCCGGAAGAAGGCGAAGAGTACTTCCTTAAACCGATGAACTGCCCTCACCACTGTATGATTTACAAGAACTCTCCACGTTCATACCGCGACCTGCCGTTGCGTATAGCTGAGTTCGGTACCGTATGTCGTTACGAACAGAGCGGTGAGTTGCACGGATTGACTCGTGTACGTAGCTTTACACAGGATGACGCACACCTTTTCTGTCGTCCAGACCAGGTTAAGGATGAATTCCTTCGCGTTATGGATATCATCTCTATCGTGTTCAAGAGCATGAACTTTGAAAATTTTGAAGCTCAGATTTCTTTGCGCGACAAGACTAACCGTGAGAAATACATCGGTAGCGATGAAAACTGGGAAAGAGCAGAACGCGCTATCGTTGAAGCTTGCGAAGAAAAAGGCTTGAAAGCAAAAATCGAATACGGTGAAGCAGCATTCTACGGACCTAAGCTCGACTTCATGGTTAAAGACGCTATCGGTCGCCGTTGGCAGTTGGGTACCATTCAGGTAGACTATAACTTGCCAGAGCGCTTCCAGTTGGAATACATGGGTTCTGACAACCAGAAACACCGTCCGGTAATGATTCACCGTGCTCCGTTCGGTTCTATGGAACGTTTCGTAGCCGTTCTTATCGAGCACACTGCAGGTAAGTTCCCATTGTGGCTTACTCCAGATCAGGTGGCTATCCTGCCTATCTCTGAGAAGTTCAACGACTATGCCGAAAAGGTGCGCATGGAACTTAAGAAGAACGACATTCGCGCTATCGTAGACGACCGTAACGAAAAGATCGGCCGTAAGATTCGTGATAACGAAATGAAGCGTATTCCTTACATGCTTATCGTAGGTGAAAAAGAAGCCGAAAATGGTGAAGTAGCCGTACGTAAGCAGGGTGAAGGCGACAAAGGCACGATGAAGATTGAAGATTTTGCAAAAAATATTGCAGAAGAAGTTCATAATATGATAAATAAATGGTAACTTTGCCCCCGTTTTACGGAATATGGTATTTACGTCTTCCGTAAAACGGGTAAACAAATAATCAATAATTAAAAAAGCAACAAACTAGGAAGACCAAGTTTTTAATGAAAAATGACAGTTTAAAAGGGCAGCATCGAATCAATGAACAGATTCGCGCCAAAGAAGTCCGCATCGTAGGAGATGATATCGAATCGGCAGTATATCCAATTAGCCAAGCTTTGAAGATGGCAGAAGAACATGAGGCCGATTTAGTAGAAATTTCACCTAATGCAGTTCCTCCTGTTTGTAGAATTATAGATTATTCAAAGTTCCTTTATCAGCTTAAAAAACGCGCTAAGGAACAGAAGGCAAAACAGGTTAAGGTTAACGTAAAAGAAATACGTTTCGGGCCTCAAACCGATGAGCACGACTATAACTTCAAACTGAAACATGCAATGGGATTCCTTCAGGACGGCGATAAGGTGAAAGCCTACGTGTTCTTCAAAGGACGTTCTATCTTGTTTAAGGAACAAGGCGAAGTGCTGTTGCTCCGTTTCGCTAACGATTTGGAAGAGTATGCTAAGGTAGAGCAGATGCCTTTGCTCGAAGGAAAGAGAATGACTATCTCTTTGGCTCCTAAGAAAGCAGCGGCTCCTAAGAAACCGGCTGCTCCGTCAGCAAAACCTGCACAGCCTGCAAATAAAACAGAAGAATAAAGTGTGAGTAACGCGCCGGTATAGTGCGTTGCCACCTACGTTTAACAACATAATTAAAAATTTAACAAGATGCCAAAGATCAAGACTAACTCCGGTGCT
>ULYR01077480.1_pt1 | contig 98644 bp, 75 predicted proteins | sample 1962341 | NCBI WGS metagenome assembly ULYR01 (sample SAMEA4835868, study PRJEB28245) | human gut metagenome | biome: gut microbiome; material: fecal sample | place: Denmark | collected 2008 | reverse complement strand
TTTCAGTCCTTTGCTCTACCAACTGAGCTATGGCACCAAGTGTAACTTTTGTTAAGCGAGTGCAAAGATAGAAGTTTTTTTATATATCAACAAATTTTTTTGAAAAAAATTGCACATGTTTCAAAAATTTGATGTACCTTTGCACTCGCTTTTAAGGCAATCGGGATGTAGCGCAGTTGGTAGCGCACTACGTTCGGGACGTAGGGGTCGGGCGTTCGAGTCGCCTCATCCCGACAAAGAGCGACAAGCAATGAAAATTGCTTGTCGCTCTTGTTTTTATAACACAACAAATGGTCTTGTCTGGCCTATCCGAACATTTTATGCAGAAAATCTTTATACCTTCTCCATATTTCCATATTTGATCATGACGTTTTTGATTTATTTTTTAATCATTATTATATACTTTCCGATCTTTTAAGAATAAAAAACGATTCATTCAGTCAGACAAAATAAAATAACAATTCGCAAAAGTCTTCAGATTACAAAAAACTTACTATCTTTGCATCATAACAAAAAACAAAAGAGCCTATGAAGCATTAATTTTTAAAGACATATAAATAAAAAGCGTTAGCTTTATTCTGACTCTCTTAAAAATCGCCAATTTTAAAGAAATGCAGTCAAGAGTAGAAGTTAATGCTCACGCCTATGGCGTGGGCTTTTACTCGTATATGACTGCATGGTGTTTGGCGATACCTAAGAGAGTATAGACGAAGTTTAAGTCCACGTTTTTTATTGTCTATACTTTCGGATTTTGGACTTATCAACTTAAATTTTTAATCTTAAAAAGTAAACATATGAAAAAAGTATCATATATAGTATTATTAGTTGGTAGTATTTTCTTTTCATCATGCAATACGGTAAACTATATTAATACCGAAGAGTTGCAATCTAACTACGAGAAAAAAATCCATAACACAACTTTCTTAGGAAAAGTTTTATTCAAGACTGACAAGAAGAAATTAGACACCTATAATAATGTCAAAGTATTTATGAACGAACAGGAAGTTGGTAGAAACTTTGAAGTTGTAGCTTATGGTGCTTACACCCCTATTGTTTTCCCTATTATTCGCCCAGAACGTCCCAGAATTGAAAAATACTTATTTTGGAAAGCAGCACGTAAAGCTCGTAAACTTGGGGCTGATGCAGCAATTATTGACAACAAGAACAATTTTAGAATTATAAAATATAAATAAAAGAATATAAGTTGTTCTTCAATAATTAATTGAAATAAAAAATGGGATCATTATGAAGAAGTTTCTTATATATTGTCTAATATCGTACTCAATACTATTAACCATTCATTTTTGTGTTGATGACAATAATGATTCATATTCAGACAATAGTACTGAATCCTATTTAAAAGAATGAGCTTTAAATTCTGATTATTTAGATTATGACGATGTCTCGATTAGAGAAATCGAGAAATTACCAGAAAACTATGGATACGACTACAAAATATATGCAGACGTTGAACAAGGAAGTATTAAATGTACGATTTATCTATATGTAAAATTGAACTCTAGTGAAACTAAAATATTAAGAGTATATAAAAATGATTCAGAATTGCGGGATTCTTTAATTAATGATGTTAAATCCAGACATCCAGATTGGGATTGGGATATGTAATAACATTTATACATCAAATTATTTTTTAGTTTAATACTACGCAGACAAACGTATCGATTTAATCTACTCTACCGATTATATTGATACGTTTTTTATTCTACCTGACAACACACACGTCAGAACTCCACATAAGGACGCAGACGCTCTATGTCGCGGGGCGTAAAGTCCTTGAGCAGTTTCAGGTCGTCGAGACTGCGGAGCGGGCCTTTCAGACGGCGATAATCGAGTATGTGGCGGGCCTGATAGAAGTTGATGTAAGGATGACGTTTCAGTTGGTTGAGCGTAAGACGGTTGAGATTGAGTTTCCTGACGGCGTGTCCCGACACCTTGAAATAAGGCAGTGACTCCTCGGGGAAGCCCTCTATCTCCATCAACTGGTTCACCGACACGAAACCGCCGAGTGCGTTGCGGTATCTCACAATCTGCGAGGCATAATAACGTCCGATGCCCGGCACCTTCTTCAATGCCGTAGTGTCTGCATTGTCGAGCGCAACATATTGTCCCGGTTGCAGCTTCACCGGATATCGCATCGTGTCGCGCTCGTATTTACGTGCAGGCTCATCGCCATACAATTCGGCCGCCGGCCTGTACTTATCCGATATCCGTATATACGGCAGAAGCTCTTCATACTGCTTCACGGTCAGGCCATAGAGCCGCGCGAAATCCGACGGTTTGCGATAGACTCCGTCCTTGGCGCGATACTTGTATATGTTCTGCACCTGCCACGGTTGTAGTCCGAGCCGCAGGAGTTGGGTGCTGTCGGCGGTGTTAGGATCGAACACGAAGAGCTCACGGGGAGCAGTCTCCACATTATAAACGTAATGACGCTGACGCCGCGGAGACTTCGTGTAAATGGAGGTGTCGGCACTCAGACTGTCGGTCTGCGCAAGTTGGGTGGACATATTTCCGTTGTCCATGACTCCAATCAGAATCACGGACAGCACGATGACCACAAGAAGGAATATCATTACCCTGCGGTCGCTTTTCGGAAAATAAAAGAACTCTTTTATCATATATGTCTCACCGCGGCTTCACGCAAAAGCCGCGAATCATCAGATGATGCCAAACTGGTGCAGGAATATTAGCAGAATACATATCGGACACACGAAGCGGACGCAGAAGAGATAGGCTCCGAAAAGCGTGCCACGCAGCGTTCCCCAGTTGGTGAACTGGTCTTTCACGATGCGTTTCGGAACATACCAGCCGAGGAAAAGACACGTAAGGAATCCGCCGAAAGGCAACAATATCTGTCCGGTGATGAAGTCGAACGCGTCGAAAAGCGATTTTCCGAATATCGTCAGCTGCAGATCGGTGTGACCGAGAGACAGAGAACAGAACGCGCCTACCACGCACGAAACCACCGTAACGACGGTAGCACTGCGCCGACGCGACACATGGAACTCCTCAAGGAAGAATGCCGTGCACACTTCATGAAGCGAAATGAGCGAGGTTACAGCTGCAAGCGACAGCAGGACATAGAACACTATCGACACGATATAGCCAATAACGGGCAGCGACGAAAACGCAAGCTGGAACACGTTGGGTAGCGTCTTGAAGATGAGCGAAGGTCCGCTGTCAGGCGCTATGCCTACGGAGAATGCCGAAGGGAATATCATCAGACCAGACAACACCGCAACCATGGTATCTACAAGCGATATGTTGACAGCCGTGTTCAGAAGATTTGTCCGGTGGCTGAAGTATGAGGCGTATGTGCATATACATCCCATACCGATGCTGAGCGAATAGAACGCCTGTCCGAGAGCACCGAGAAATACTCCACTGTTCACCTTGGAGAAATCAGGTTTTAGCAGAAACTCCACACCTGCGCCTGCTCCGGGAAGATTGCACGCAGCCACTACCACACACAACAAAAGAATGAACAGCGTAGGCATGAACATCTTAGAGGCCTTCTCTATGCCGCCTCTCACGCCGCGGATCACCACAAGATGGGTTATGACCAATATAACGACAGTCCAGAATATTGGTTTTACAGGCGAGCCGGAGAAACTGTTGAAATAATTGGCGACATATTTCGGATCGCCCCGCAACTCTCCTGCCGCCGAAGCAAAGATATATTGCAGACACCAGCCTGAGACCACAGCGTAATATCCTATTATCAGGAATCCGGTCAATACGCCCATGAATCCTATGTATTTCCACGCCGTACCGTTAGACAGCTTTGTATAAGCACGCGCCGTGTTGGAAGCTCCCTCACGGCCGATGATGAACTCGCTGACCATACATGGAATGCCGAGCAGCAGCACACATCCTATATATATAAGGATGAAAGCGGCTCCACCGTTGTTTCCTGCCATATAGGGGAAACGCCATACATTCCCAAGTCCTACGGCAGATCCGGCTGTGGCGAGTATCAGGCCGAACCTGCTTCCGAATTTTGCTCTTTCGTTTGTCATAATAAAATAAATATAACAGAAACACTGCAAAAGTATAAAAAAATATCTACTTTTGCATTAAAAAAGTAAGCAAATGAGAAAAATCCTGCATCATCTGACAACAAACTACCCGATTTCGTGCCTTTATGTGACATTCATCTGGATATTGTGTTTCATGGATGTGCCGCATACGCCGCTCGATAACATAACACTTATCGACAAATGGACACACATAGTTATGTATGCCGGCACATGCGCAACAATATGGTATGAGTATCTGTACCGTCACAAGGAGATAAACAAGAAACGCACTTTTCTGCTGGCGTGGCTTGCACCGCTGCTGATGAGCGGTCTGATAGAGATTCTTCAGGAATACTGCACCGGCGGCAGACGAAGCGGCGACTGGCTCGACTTCGCGGCAAACAGCATCGGTGTGACGTTAGGAAACGTCATCGGTATTCTTCTGGCAGCGTATCGCGCCAGGAAGAGAAGGGATTAACAAGAAGATGTGAGTTGTAAAACCGTTTGTCGCCGGTAACCTCCATACCGATGAAATCGGGCTTTTCGAACTCCTCGTCCGCGCTACCCAGCTCCACCTCGGCCATAACAAGCCCCTCGTTGTCGCCGTAGAACTCATCGACCTCGAACGTGTGTTCTCCGCTCTTCACGAGATAACGGCTCTTGTCTATCAGTCCTCCGCGACACAGTTTGAGCAGCTGCAGCGCCTCGTCGGGCTTAATCTCGGTCTCAAACTCATAGCGGGACAGTCCGCCGTCATCCGAATGGCTCTTTATTGTGAGATAAGCCTTGTCGTCGCGCAGACGCACCCTTACGGTAGCGTCTGCACAATTCATGTAGCCCTGTCTTATCCTGCTGCATGAGAAGGCGGCGCGTTTGAATGCGTCGCCTTTCCTTACAAGGAACTTACGTTCTATTTCCAGTCCGCTCATTATGCCACAACCACCCAGACAGTATATATTATGGCAAGCAGTATGAGAGCCCAAAATATGATCTCCACCACTTTCTTAGCCTGTTTCTCCTGCTGTGCTTCGCGGCGTGCGCGGTTAAGTTTGCTTTTTTCACTCATAGCTGTAATATTTTAGGTTACTTATGTTTTGATTTTGTGGCGGGTGATGCCCGCCACACGGTTTATTGTTCGTCGTTCACAGGGAATTCCATAAGATATGCCTTGATGAATCCGTCTATCTTGCCGTCCATCACTCCGTCAACATCCGTTGTCTGGTAGTTCGTGCGATGGTCTTTTACACGGCGGTCATCGAACACATAACTACGGATCTGGCTTCCCCACTCTATCTTTTTCTTGCCAGCCTCAATCTTGGCCTGCGCCTCGAGTCTCTTCTTCATCGCACGGTCGTAGAGTTGCGATTTGAGGAGTCGCATTGCGTTGTTACGGTTCTCGAGCTGCTTACGGCTCTCAGTGTTCTCGATGAGGATTTCTTCCTCCTCACCGGTATCGGGATCGACATACTGATAACGCAGACGCACACCCGTTTCCACCTTGTTGACGTTCTGTCCACCGGCACCACCGCTTCGGAAGAGGTCCCAGCTTACTTTTGACGGATCGACATACACCTCGATTGTATCGTCAACGAGCGGCGTAACGAACACGCTGGCAAAGCTCGTCATGCGCTTGCCCTGCGCATTGAACGGTGACACGCGCACCAGACGGTGCACTCCGTTCTCGCTCTTCAGGAAACCATAGGCATATTCTCCGCCCTCAATCTCCATGGTTACGCTCTTTATTCCGGCCTCGTCGCCTTCCTGCAAGTTGCTTATCGTCACCTTGTGACCATGAGCCTCGGCCCAGCGCATATACATTCGCATGAGCATCTGCGCCCAATCCTGGCTCTCGGTTCCACCGGCACCACTGTTTATCTTCATCACGCAGTCCATCGGGTCTTCCTTCTGGCGCAGCATGTTCATCAGCTCCAGCTTCTCAATTGCGCTTATCGCCTTGTTGTAGTCTTCGTCGACCTCTTCCTCGGTAAGCATGTCGTCCTTGTAGAAGTCGAACGCCAGTTTCAGTTCATCGGCACAGGTTCTCACCTCCTTATACCCGTTGATCCACTTCTCAAGGCCCTTCACCTTCTTCATCTGTTCCTGCGCACGCTTCGGATCGTCCCAGAAATCAGGAGCCTGCGTACGCAATTGTTCTTCTTCGTACTCTATTTTCTTCGCGTCTATGTTGAGATAGTGATGCAGTGCATCGGCACGTTCCATCACGTCTTTCAGCTGATCTGATGTTATCATTACGTTGTTTTTGTTTCTTTTAAATGAGATATGATGCAGTAAGGCAATGCCGAAACAGAAAGACAAATTGTCCTTCGTCCGTCATCGCGCCGCCCATCAATATATTTCATAAATGCACACCGGATGCTAAAAAAGCCTGTGTCCGAGTGCTGCTTCAGTCTTCGCGACGTCACAGCCCGGCGTCAGACATCATTCGGCATACATCTTTTCTATCACGTCCTTGAAGTTCTTGTATATCACCGGTCGCCTGAGCTTCAGCGTGTTTGTGAGCTCTCCCGACTCCATCGAGAAATGATGTGCGATGAGAGTGATGCGCTTCACCTGCTCATAGTGCGCCAGCTGTTGCTGCAATGTCTCCACGCGCTCCATCATCATGTCGTGTATGCGTTTGTCGGCACACAGGTCTTCACGGCTTCCGAACTTTATGTTGTGCTCACGAGCATATTCCTCGAGCAGTCTGAACTCCGGCACAACGAGCGCCGATACAAACTTATGCTCGTCTGCAACCACAACCACCTGGTCGATGTATTTGTCAACAAGCAGCATCGCCTCCACCATCTGCGGAGCAATGTACTTGCCGTTCGATGTCTTGAACATATCCTTTATGCGGTCTGTGAGGAACAACTCACCGTTCTTCAGATAGCCCGCATCACCCGTATGGAAATAGCCCTCGCTGTCGAACGCCGTGGCATTTATGGCGTCACGCTTGTAATATCCGCGCGTGATGGTTGGTCCCTTGAGCATTATCTCGCCCGACTCGGATATCTTAATGTCGATGCCTTCTATCGGCCTTCCCACCGAACCGACGGTGAACGGTTTGTTCTTATGGTCGCACGACACGGTGGCAAGGCTTTCCGTCAGGCCGTAACCGACAATCATGCAGATGCCCACAGAGTGGACAAAAATCTCAATTTCCGGCGAGACGGTGGCTCCCGCTGTCGGGAATATGTTGGGATTGACCAGTCCTATCTGGTTGCGCACTATCTTGAGCAGCGTCCTGTCAATGAGCTTATATTCGAGAGCCAGCGCGAGAGGCGGGCGTTTTCCACGTCCCAGATACTCCACATTGTGGCGTCGTCCGACGCTCAGCGCGTGGCGGAAAATCTTCTGCTTCATCGGCGTTGCGCGGTCTATCTTGTCCTTCACGGCTTGATATACCTTCTCCCAGAATCTCGGCACGGCTGACATACACGTGGGATGGGTCTGCTTCATCGCCTCCTGTATCTCGTGAGGATTGGTGTTTATTATCAGCTCGGCGCCCTCCGTAAGACTGAGGTAAGCCCATCCTCGCTCAAACACATGAGTGAACGGCAGGAAGTTTATCACCCTATCTTTCTCTCCCACGGGCACACACTTGTCGTTGGCGACAAAAGCAGCGTCATACTGTCCGTAGCTAAGCTGCACGCCTTTGCTCTCGCCCGTGGTGCCACTGGTGTAAAGTATGTTGCACAGATCGTCGTACGATGCCTCATGCCACAGGTTCTCCACCTCCGACTGGCGCGGCAAGTTGGCTCCAAGCGCCACAAAGTCGTCGAAATAGAGCGCGTGAGGATCGTGCGTACTGATGCGCACCCCGCGGTCGAAAATGATTATACGCTCGAGCGTCGGGCACAGGGCGAACACCCGGTGTGCCTTGTTATACTGCTCCTGCTCGCCCACGAAGATGAATCTCACCTGCGCGTCGTTTATCATGAACTGTATCTGCTGCTCACTGCTTGTGGCGTAGAAAGGAATAGACACGGCCCTCACGCCATAAGCGCCGAAGTCGGTATAGAGATATTCCACACAGTTCTGTGAGAACACGGCAATATTCTCCTGCGGCCTCACTCCGAGATTGAGCAAAGCGTTGCTCACCTGTTTTACTCTAAGCGAGAAATGTTCCCATGACACACTTTCCCACTTGTCCTTACCGAAAGACTTGAAAGTGAGCGCCGTGCGCGAGCCATACTTTTTCGCCTGCTCATGTATGAGCACCGAGAGATGACACCTTGTCTGCATAAGCGTTGGTTTTTAATTATTGCAAAAATAATGCAAATATACCAAAACTCAAAACAAAATAAGGATTTATTTTCACCCTCCCGACAGAGCCGTATATGGCTCACAAATAAAAGCCGCTGTCTTCACAGACAGCGGCTCTCACCTATGGAAAAACATTAAGTTTAGTTTAATTAAGCCAAATTATTGATGTGATTGCACAAACTTGACTTCAAGTTTGCGGCTTTGTTCTTATGAATGATGTTGGTTTTTGCCAATCTATCAAGCATCTTCTGTACAGAAGGGTAAAGTTTTACTGCCTCTTCCTTGTCAGTGAGATCACGCAATTTACGAACTGCGTTACGCATTGTCTTTGCATAATATCTGTTGTGCAAATTCTTTACCTTTGTCTGACGTATTCTCTTTAAGGATGATTTGTGATTTGCCATCTTTATATTCTTCTTTTCTTTGTAGTATTTTTATTAGTAGTCCCTAGCAGAATCGAACTGCTCTTTAGAGAATGAAAATCTCTCGTCCTAACCGATAGACGAAGGGACCGTAGGCGTTTGATTTGCGGATGCAAAGGTAAGGCTTTTTTCTTCTTCCACCAAATATATTCGTGTTTTTTTTTCAAAATAATGCATTTTTCGTAATTTTGTGGCGTAAATGCCTAGAAAACATGCTGATAAAGACCAGAGCGGTGGTGTTGCGCACATTGAAATACGGCGACTCGCAAATCATCGCCGACATGCTCACAGAGTCGCACGGAAGGATGACTTTCATACAGCGGATTCCCAAGACCTCGCGCGCCAGGGTGAGTAAGCAGCTGCTGCAGCCACTGTCCATTCTCGACATAGTGTTCGAATATCGCCAGAACACAAAAATGCAGCACATAAGCGACGCATCAATGGCGTGCCCGCTGAGCTCCATTCCGCTCAACCCGTACAAGCTGTCCATCGCACTGTTCGTGGCGGAATTCACTAATTTCGCCACGCGAAGCGAGCAGGACAACACCGCACTGTTCCAATACATTGTGAACAGCATAATGTGGCTCGACGCGTGTCACGGCTCTTTCTCCAACTTCCACATTGTATATATGATGCACCTCTCGCGCTTCGTGGGTTTCTATCCCAACCTCGAGGACGGCGACGGCAACTCGTTCTTCGACCTGCGCAGCGGATGTTTCACTGACGTGCAGCCCTGGCACAACGATTTTCTGAAGCCCGTGGAAGCGGCAAAGATAGCATACCTCATGCGCATGAGGTATGAGACCATGCACCTCTTCGCCTTCTCGCGCAACGAGCGCAACCGCTGTGTAGACCTCATACTGAAATATTACAGGCTGCACATTCCCGACTTTCCGGAGCTCAGATCGCTCGCCGTGCTGCAGGAGCTTTTTGTCTGACACCCGGCCACAATCCGTATGAAACGGAAAAGAAAAGGAAGGACGGATGAGCGGACAATAACAAAAGAAGAAGTATTTGACACGCAACGGCCGCCTCGCCCCGACCATGCGGCAACACGAATATAACTTTGTAGCACAAAGAAAGAACGATTCTTTAGAACCCAAATGGAGATTGATTTCAAACATGCAGCGGCATCGCTCCCCAACAATCGTCATTTCCTTCTGCTGAATTAAATGCAATATGCCCCACTTTCAAATCATAACCATATTTTCATTTTTCCGCCTCAGTTTTCCACTCTACCCCGAAAAATAAGCGCGTATTTGCGAACAAGCTCTCCTTCGGGTGCAAATACGCGAATTATAAGAGGTTATCATAAAACATTGAATATCAGATATTTATATTTAATATACATTTCCCTGCATTGCAAAAAGCATCATTTCGGCATGCGAAATGGCCCATTTCAGGAGCTAAAATAGGCCATATCGCACCCTAAAACAGGCTTTATCGCATCATGAAATGGGCAATATCAGAAAGCTAAACGGGCTTTTCCGGACTACGATACAGGGTATATCATAAGTCGGTTTTGTCCGAAACAGCCCCCATTACGCCCGTTTTAACATTCCTTTACATCTCTTTTGCGAAAATATTTTGTCAAAATAAAATCAAGAAAAATCGTAAGCCCGTCCTACGCATATCACTTAAAAATAACGATATGGGGCGTGAGGAAAGCCGTGTAAATTTGCCAGATACATCAACATTGAATTACCCATGAAATATGAATAAGTTTTTTATTTTACAAAAATCATATATCCGGCACAACAGAAAAGCCCCTTATCCGACAAGCAGAAAACCATGCCGGCGCTCATGAAATATTAAAACATTGTCTGCATATTCAGCGTATCATACATACAAAAGATTTATTCACGCTGGCGGACCGTAAGGCGCGGTATGCGGAAGAAGACACGGAGAAAAAGCAAAAACCGTACTCATTCGCTTGCTTTTGCACTCTCCTTTTAGTATATTTGCAATGACGTATGATGCCGGGCGGCAAAGACGTAGCTTTACAGGCCACACGTTTTGCATACGGCCATGAAGACGTCAGACATCACACCTGCTGTCACATACATAAAAACATATAATATGGAAATAAAGAAGATTACATTAGTATATTTCAGCGCCACATACACCACGCGCAAAGTGGTGCGTGCACTGGCACAGATGTTCGGTTGCGAGGTGGTGGAACACGACGTGACGGATGCTCTGCCCGACTCCACCATGGACATCGGAAGAGACGGCGAACTGCTCATAGTAGGAATGCCGGTCTATGCCGGACGCATTCCGCGGAGGGGCGCGGAGGCACTCGACAAGGTGAAAGGCGACGGAGCACCGGCGATAGCAGTGTGTGTGTATGGCAACCGCGACTATGACGACGCGCTGCTCGAGCTCAACGACTCGCTCACCACCAACGGATTCAAGGTCATCGCCGCCGGAGCATTCATAGCGCAACACTCCATCTTCCCGCAGCTGGCGGCAGGAAGGCCCGACAAGGACGACATGGCGAAGCTGGAGGCATTCGGAAAGCGGTGCAAAGACAAGCTCGACGACTGGTGCGAGGGCGACATTACCATCGACCTCCGAATAAAGGGCAACAGGCCATACAAGAAGCCGGGAGCGGTGCCTCTGCATCCTCACGGCGACAAGAACAAGTGTAACGAGTGCGGAACGTGCGCCAAGCTGTGTCCGACAGGAGCGATAGACGCGCAGAATCCGTGCCATACCGACGGCAGCAAATGTATATCGTGCGGACGTTGCGTGGCGGTATGTCCGCAGCACGCGCGTCACTTCGGAGGAATACTTTATTCAATAGCCGAGAAAAAGATTGTGGGAGGTAACAGGGAAAGAAAAGAGCCCGAATGGTTCACGGTGTGAATATTCGGACTCTTATATCATAACGGCCGCGCAAGACATGACGCTCTCCGTATGACGGAACAGCAGCATGTGTGGCGCGGCCGCTGCGTTTCTATATGCTTAAACCACAATCGGTCATTAGCCCGCACATGGTTTTATTTGTTTTGTACATAATGCTTTTCAGCCGTCTTCTTGTTTTCTATCGGCGCGTTTTTGCCCGATTTTTCTTGACATAGCCAGCCATGCCTGCAAAAAGTATGACAAAAATACGCTCTATATAAAGTAAAAATACCGACCGAATCTTAATGACCGATTGGGGTTAGAAACGATATTACAGCTTGCGGATCCAGATGTTGCGGAAGCTGATAGGCTCGCTCGGGTCGCCGTGACTCTGGAGAAGAATAGGACCGGCACCGTGTGCACGCACCTGCGGGAAACCGATATACTCGGTTGTACCGAGGATTGTGGTGTTGTTCTGAACCAATACGCCGTTCTGTATTACGGTTACACGCGGGAACGAACGGTATGTTCCGTCCTCCTTGAACACCGGAGCGGTGTAGATAATGTCATATACATTCCATTCGCCCGGCTTGCGCATTGCGTTTACCAGCGGAGCGGTCTGCTTGTAGATACTGCCGGCCTGGCCGTTAACGTATGTGCTGTTGTTGTAGCTGTCGAGCACCTGGAGCTCGTACATGCCCTGCAGATAGACACCGCTGTTGCCGCGTGCCTGACCCTCGCCGTGTATGTTCTCCGGAACGCGCCACTCAATGTGGAGCTGGAAGTTGTCGAACTTCTCCTTGGTGCGTATGTCTCCCTTGCTCTTGTCTACGGTCATCACGCCGTCGGCCACTTTCCATTCAGCAGGTCCGCCCTGAGTATTCTCCCATGCGGAGAGGTCGCTGCCGTCGAACAGTATGATGGCGTCGGAAGGAGCGGTGAAGCCACCTCCGGGCAGTTCCGTGCCCGGTGCTACGACTGTCGTCACCGGAGTGTAGAATTCAGACATCTCAGGACGCATGCCCTCCTGTGCGCAGGCATTTCCTGCGGCGGCAATCATCAGTGTTGCCGCAAATAGGTTTCTTGTATTCATCTTGATAATATTTTATTTTAAGTTACTGTTTCATTATGATTCATGACATGGCGTCAGACGTATGCCGGGCGCTGTCATACGCTTCACGGCGCATGCTTTATTTTGAATAAGAAGCCTTCACGAACGGAGCTTCCTGCAGATAGCGCAGGCTCACCTCCACGCTTTCCTCAACCGGCATGGTGTATTGCTCTATTTCGGCAACGATATCCTGCACACCGGCTATATCGGCGTTACGGAATATGGCATCGTATCCCACCATTCCGCTCTGACCGATCTCCTTGTCGTCTTTCACGTGATACATCTTGAAACGGCCCGGATAACGCTTGAAATAAGCTACCGGACTGCACTGACCACGTACCACCCAGTAGAGGTCCATCTGGAAGAACACGTACTCGGGATTGGTGTGCTCGAGCATATAGTCGTACATCACCTTGTCTTCTACCTTCTGGAACTCGTGCGAATGATTGTGATATCCGAACGACATGCCGGCTTCCTTGCACATCTTGCCCACCTCGTTGTAATAGCGGCAGTATGTGTCGAGGTCTTTCAGAGTCTTAGGAACGTCCATCCACGGGCACACGATGTATTTCATTCCGGCTGTCTTGTGGTCGGCAATACACTTGCTCCACCACTTCAACGACTCAGAGAAGTCTCCAGAAGCGAGTTCCTCTGCGCTCAGGCCGTGGCCTACGTGAGAAGACAGAACCTTCATTCCGGCCTTCTCGACATCCTGCTTGAACTGTGCTGCCGTACGTCCGTAGAATGTTCCGCGGCCCTGATCGTAGTTGGCAGCCTCAACACTTGTGTAGCCCATCTTTGCCAGTTTGTTGAGTATGTCGGTATATTTCTGGTCGGCCTGACCGTCTTTGTTCACACCGTCAAGAATGCTGCGGACAGAATAAAGCTGTATGCATACTTCCTTTTTAGCCGCCTTCTTTGCAAATGTCTGGGTGCTTGCTGCAAAAGAAAGCACCATTGCCAGCAAAGCGTAAAATAATGTGTTTCTCTTCATTTTCCTGATTTTAATAGATTGTAATAAAAGAAACTGTTCCGGCTCCTCACATCACCGACGTATCAGCCCGAAACAGTTTCTTCGTTATTTTCTGTATTTAATAATCAGATTACTCCAATACTTTCACACGGATGTTGCGATACCATACATCGTCGCCGTGATCCTGGAGACCGATGTAACCCTCATGATTCTTGCCACCCATGTTGTTGAGCAGTTCGTATGCGATCGGGAAGTCGCCGTTCTCCTTGAACTTACTTGCCTGAAGCATTTCTGTCCACTTCGGAGTCCAAAGGTGATATTCAACTACATTCTTATCGTTCTGACCGTGGATAACAGTTCCTTTGTAAACCATGATCTTAGCCTTGTTCCACTGTCCTGCAGGTTTAGCATTCTGCGGTTTTGCAGGAATCATGTCGTAAAGCGAACCAGACTGACGGTTTCCGTCCTGTCCGAGCTTGGCATCCGGATGTCTATCGTTGTCGAGCACCTGATACTCAGAAGCCGACTGCCAGATAGGCAGATAAGCCTCTTTGCCGTTCTCGTTTGTGGTAACCTCCTGTGCAAGATAGAAGATACCAGAGTTACCACCTTCGGAAATCTTATATTCCAGTTCAAGTTCGAAGTTCTGGAACTTGTGAGCGAAGATAAGGTCGCCGCCACCTTCTACCTGAGCCTCGCCGGTGCCTGAGCCTTTCAACTTGATAGCTCCGTCTTCAACAGTCCAGCTCTTTGGAGGAGTGTCCATACCATAGCCACGCCAGCCGTTGAGAGTCTTTCCGTCGAACAGTACGATATAACCGTCCTTGTCAACCGGAAACTTGGAGATGTCGATATTCTTCTTATCGGCAATCTTATAATCGAGCTTCGCCTTGTCCGCAGGTTTCTGCTGGTTGCAGGTGCATCCCGGGCAAGAACAGTTGCACTCACACTTATTTGTCTTGTTGCCGCACGCAGTGAGCATAAGCAATGCGCCGACAAAAACAACTGATAATTTCTTCATAATCTTTGTTTCTTTTGTGTTTTGAAAGTTTAAATTATTCCAGAACCTTCACACGGATGTTGCGATACCATACGTCGTCGCCGTGATCCTGCAGGCCGATGAAGCCACTGTGAAGCACTCCGCCGCAATCGTTGAGCAGGATGAAAGCCTGAGGCCAAGCCTTCTCGCTGAACTTGCTATCCTGCAACAGATCCGTCCATTCCTTTGTCCAGAGTTTGTATTCAACAACCTTGACATCGTTCTGATAGTGAGATACTACACCATCCTTAACGACAATCTTTGTCTTGTTCCATTCGCCATAAGGATTTGCGTTCTGCGGTTTGGCAGGAATCATATCATAAAGCGATGCGGATTTGCGGTTGTTGTCCTTTCCGAGCTTCGCATCCGGATGGTTCTCGTTATCCAGGACCTGATATTCAGGGGCAGAGATGTAAAGAGGCTCAATGGTCATTTTGCCATCATTGCCAATCGTATAGAATTCCTGTCCGAGATAGAATATACCGGAATTGCCGCCTTTGGAGATTTTCCACTCCAGGTCGAGCTCAAAGTTTCTGAACTTATGGGCAAATATAACGTCACCACCTTCGTTGCCGCTGTTTCTCGAGAACTTCAGACATCCGTCCTCAATCTTCCAACAATTAGGCATGTGGTCCATTCCATAGCCGCGCCAGCCTTTGAGAGACGTGCCGTCGAATATGACATAATAGCCCTTGTCGACAGGCACATCCACGAGCTCGCTCTCTGCTCCGGCCAAAGAAGAAGAAACTGCCAACTGGGCAACCTTCATACTTCCGCTACATGATGCGAGAGCTCCTGCAAAGATGACACATGCCACCGAATATAATATTTTCTTCATATCAGCTTATTATACTCCTTTTTTTTAATTCATGTTTAACCTTATGGCATTGCAGGAAGTTTCCATCCATCACGATAAGTATGCTTGATGAGCTCGTTTGCGAACTGCTGTGCATTTACCGGATCTGTCCATGTCTTGTTGAATGACGGGTGACCATTGTGGATTGTGAAGCCGTCCTTTATGACAGTGCGAATTGTTTCGTTTGCACCGATATTCGTGAATCGCATGTTCTCACCGTCCCACTCGAGAGTCTTGTTAAGGCCCTGCAGACGTATTGCGAGCACGCCCATGACAACCATTTCGTTGAACGGTCCTGCCTCAGAGAAGTCTGAGTTTGTCTTAACGCGGTTCTCTTTGCTTTCCTTGCAGGCGCGAACCCAGTCCATTTCATGCGATACATTCACGCGGCGGGCAATCTTAGGAGCGTTCGGTTTGCGGCCAGAGAGCAGCCACGGTTCCTGTCCGTAACATCCGCAGATAAGGGTATCTTTTGTTCCGTGGAATATTGTGAGACCACCACCCGACTGCATGAGCTGCTTGCCCTGCGGGAATCCTTTCGGACGGTCAGGCATCATTCCACCGTCATACCAGTGAACCTCTACCTCAGGCATAGCCACCTTAGGCATATTCTCGCGTGCAGGGAATGTCAGTTTAACGTGCTGTGCCTGCGGTGCGCAAGCGTTGAGCAACAATGTGGAAGAACCTTCAACCTTAGTAGGATATCCAAGTTTGAGGGCCTTGAACGGCTGATGGAGTATGTGGCAAGCCATATCGCCGAGCGCACCTGTACCATAATCCCACCATCCGCGCCAGTTCCACGGCTGGTAAACAGCGTTATACGGATTCAGCTTTGCCGGTCCTGTGAACAGATCCCAGTTAAGAGTGTCAGGTATGGGATCCTCTTTCTCAGGAGCGTTGAGTCCCTGCGGCCATATAGGACGGTCGGTAGCACATTCTACTTTGGTAACTTCGCCTATCTCACCATTCCAAATCCAGTCGCATACAAGCTGTGTGCCTTCCCAAGAAGAGCCCTGGTTACCCATTGATGTTGCGACACCTGTTGAAGCGGCAAGCTTTGTCAACAAACGTGACTCATATACAGAGTGTGTCAAAGGTTTCTGACAATAAACATGCTTACCGAGAGTCATGGCGTCAGCCGTGATGATAGCATGAGTATGGTCTGCGGTTGCAATGATGACAGCGTCGATGGTCTTGTTCATCTCATCATACATCTTGCGGTAGTCCCAATATCTTTTTGCGTTAGGGAACTCGTCGAATACGCCCTTGGCGTAATCCCAGTTGACGTCGCAAAGAGCAACAATGTTCTCGGTGTCTTTCACTGCATTGATATTGGCATGGCCCATACCGCCGATACCTACAACGGCAATATTCAATTTATCTGACGGAGCTCTGTGTCCAAAGCTCTTACCCAGAATAGAACTCGGAGCGATCGTGAATCCGGCGATTGCAGCGGCTCCTGTTTTAAGAAAATCTCGTCTTGAAATGTTCGACATGATTGTTGTTTTTTAAGAGTTTATATATTAGGTTGGCATTAAATAAAAATCAGATTCAAAAAGGATGTTTCCGGTCAGTCGTCGGCCCACTTGTTCTGTCCCAGCAGTCCGTATCCGTTCTTCATGGTTCTACGACGTTGGATTATCTCTTCCAGTGTGTCAAGATTTCCTTTTGCCGGAAGGTCGTGCTGTTTTGTATCTTCAAAGAACTTCCATGCATACTCAGACGCTATCGCTGAATCGCGGAACGTCGGCAGTTGCGGATGTAGACGTCCTTTTTCTATGCTCTCTGCAAAGAGTTTTCCCATGACGTCTATGTTCTTTCCTCCGTAAGGAAGCTCGGTTATCTCAGTCTTTGTCACTCCGCGCAGCTCCACCACAGCTGTCTTGAAATCGTGGTGCATGCGCACGATTCCCTTTGTTCCGATTATGTCAACATACGAGTTGTGTGTCTGATCCTTTGAGAGTTGTCCATAGACAAATCCCTGTGTGATGTCAAACACCACGCCATTGGTGAACGTGCCGTGACACTGCAGCCACCACGGATCCTTATAGTTCCACATACGTATGCCCTGCGAGTGCCATGTCTTGTATTCGGCTCCGGCATACCATCGTGTTATGTCCACGTAGTGCATGCCGCAGTCGTGAAATGCGGGTCCTTCATATTCGTGTCCCTCTCCAGGCGCGAGTCCGGGTGTCATGTGGCATACACGTATTATGGCAAGGTCGCCTATCTCGCCCTCTTCTATGTATTGCTTCATCCTGTTATGATACCACGAGTTGCGCAGATAGAGGTTTACTGTGGAAAGTACGTTCGAGTTCTCCACACATTTCACCGCTGCCCACTCTCTTTCCGGCGTATCAGCAATCGGCTTTTCCGATATTACGTGTTTGCCATGGCTCACTGCCTTGTCTATCTGTTCCTTGCGCATGTTGGCCAGTGTTGACAATATGACGCACTGAACATTGTCATCGTTGAATATCACGTCCTCGTTATCCACCACCGTCGATTCGGGAGACAGCTTCTTGGCCATTGCCCTTGCCTCCGGATCCACATCACAGATATAGGAGAAATGATATTTTCCTGTTGCATTGAAATTGCGCAGGTATTTGCTGCCCATCCTGCCAAATCCAATTAATCCAACGTTTATCTTAGAGTTGTCCATTATGTTTTAGTTTAGCTATTCGTTTTCAGCGTCGGCATTTTCTTTCTCCGTGTCATCGTCGGCGGGTGCCGGTTTCACGAGGAATGCGCTGAGTTCCCACAACACATATATAGGAATGAACACAGCCATCAGCGTGAACGGGTCTGACGAAGGAGTTATCACAGCCGCAACCACTACTATCGCGACAATGGCATGTCGCCTGTATTCGGAGAAGAAGCTACGGTTTAGGAATCCCAATTTAGACATCAGCATGGCAAGCAGCGGGAGTTCGAACACTATGCCCATCATGAAGATCAGCATCAGGAAGTTGTTCATGTATGAGTCGAGCGAAAGCTGATTGGTAATGAGCGAGCTTATCTCGTATGTATAGAGAAACCTGAGCGTCAGCGGGAAGACCACGGTATAGCCTACCACACAACCCAGATAAAACATTATAGTGCCGAAAAGGAACGTGAACTTTATGCCTTTACGCTCATTGTCATACAGCGCCGGACAGACAAACTTCCATATTTCGTAAACCAGATAAGGGAACGCCACGAGCAACGCCAGCCACAATGCGAGCGACATGTGAAGAAAGAACTGCGAAGCCAGCTTTATGTTTATGATATCCACATGGAACGGTTTCACCACTTCTCCCGGAACCAACGGGACTATCTGACTCACCTTCGCAAGAAAACGATAGAGGAAAAAGTCGCTGCGGCTCGGAGCCATCACCACATGGTCGAATATGTATGGAATGAACGCGAAAACCGCTATGAATAATATTCCTATTGCCGTAAACGACCTAACCAACGTCCAGCGCAGAGCCTCCAGATGGTCCCAAAAAGTCATGTCTGCCTTTAATGCCATTATGGGATACGCTGTTTTTTTAGTCCTTCTTTTTGTCCTCGGCAGATGTATTGATGTCTGCGTTCAAGTCTTTTTCTATTCCGTTCACTCCGTCCTTAAAGCTTTTCACACCCTTGCCCAGACCTTTCATGAGCTCCGGTATCTTCTTTCCTCCGAAGAGGAGCAACACAATCAATGCGAGAATCAGCACTTCGGGCATGCCGATAGAACCTAAAAACAACAGTTGGGAAATGATCATAGTAATATTTACACTTTTAGTTTGTTAATCAGTTATGTTTTTCACGCTTCATTTAAAAGCACGTTCAAAGTTAAACCTTTTAAGTTAAGCTATCAAATAATTTTACAATTAAATCCGTTATCCTCTATTTTTTTAACTCTCGTTAAAATCTTAATTCCTTTTTTTGCTTTAATTTTCTATTATTGAAAATACGCGTCATATTGATTACAAATCATTACCTAATATTTGCGAAATATACTTTTTTTTAATACATTTGTCCCCAAGAAAAACATAACCATAACAAAATTTCAATCCAACACAATGAGAAAACTATTACTTACATCCGCAATGATCCTTGCCATAGCTGCCAGTGCGCAGGCGGGGACAAAGAAGACCAAGACCAGCGGCAACCCCATATTCCAGGGATGGTATGCCGATCCGGAAGGAGCCGTGCTCGACGGAGCATACTGGATATTCCCCACCTACTCGGCCGAATACGACGAACAGACATTCATGGACGCATTCTCGTCGAAAGACCTCGTGAACTGGACCAAGCATCCGCGGGTGCTCGAGAAAAAGAACGTGAGCTGGGCACGCCGCGCAATGTGGGCCCCAGCCATAATACACGCGAACAACAAGTATTATCTCTTCTTCGGAGCAAACGACATACAGAACAACAACGAGCTCGGAGGCATAGGTGTCGCCACTGCCGACAAGCCGGAAGGACCGTATAAGGACGCGCTGGGCAAGCCGCTGATCAGCCAGATAATAAACGGCGCGCAGCCGATAGACCAGTTCGTGTTCCGCGACGACGACGGACAATATTATATGTATTACGGCGGATGGGGCCACTGCAACATGGTGCGTCTGTCGCAGGATCTGCTCAGCATAGTGCCGTTCGAGGACGGAACAATGTATAAGGAAATTACTCCTGAGAACTACGTTGAAGGTCCGTTCATGCTCAAGCGTAAGGGCAAATACTACTTCATGTGGTCTGAAGGCGGATGGGGCGGCCCCGACTACTGCGTGGCTTACGCCATTGCCGACTCGCCTTTCGGTCCGTTCAAGCGCGTGGGCAAGATTCTGCAGCAGGATCCTGAAGTAGCAACAGGCGCCGGACACCACTCCGTAATACAGATACCTGGCAAGGACGAATGGTACATCGTATATCACCGCCGCCCGCTGACAGAGAAAGGACGCGACAGCCGCGTGGTGTGCATCGACCACATGTATTTCGATGAAAACGGATACATCAAACCGGTGAAGATAACATTCGAAGGTGTGAAAGCCGTAAAGGCTCCTAAGAAATAAGCCTGAAGACAAGGCTGCAAGACGCATGGTCCGACTATCGGGTCATGCGTTTTTTATTGTTCGGCAGCGCGTATCACGCCGCACGCAGACCATCTGTCAAGCACCGTTCATGGTCAGCAGAAGAACCGTTTGCGGAATTGTATAAATATACATAAACCGGAGAGGCGATGAATATTTATACATCGTCAACTTCACGAGAATCGAATATTTGCAGACAAAAGCACATCCAGCCGCAAATACGCGAGTTTTGAGCATTTTGCGTAATCACTTATCAGTCAGCTGTTTACACAAAAACGGAAAATCATATCGCGCAGACGGGTTTGCGATAAAGCCCATTTCGGCATCCGAAAGAGCCCATTTCGCACCATGATATGCACCATTTCGGCCTGCAATAAAGCCTGTTTCGCAAGCCAAAAGAGCCCATTTCGGAAAACAACCGTCGGAAAATCGGGTTGCGAAGGCGTTTTTCCGACATCTCCGAATGGATTATTTGCTCCGATAAAGCCATTTTCGCGGCTCTTCGTTTTCTATTTCGCGAAAAAATTTTGTCAATATTTTTTACTTTTCATTTTGCATGAATATGCAGAAACTCCCTTATTCGCACTTTTCCATCCAAGGTACGACAGGCTCGGCTGAAACCAATTACGGTCATCCTTCAAAACCGTTTTCCGAGCGCAGCCTCAACCGCAGGCATACGATAAGGACGCCGTAGCAGACCGTGAATGTCCGTCTGCTACGACGCCCTTGCGTTATCTGTATTCTGATTAAGTGCCCCTGCACCGGCTCATATTCTGCGGGCAGACACGCCTACAGGCGTTCATCCACCCGTCAGACGGGCACATGCGGCAAGCCTCAACGCGCTATATATCTCAGCGAGCCGGGCACCATCTCAAACTTCTTGCCTTTCTTATTCAGCTCTACAATGGCAGTGCGGCGCGGTCCCACCTGCGAGTTGCTGTTGTGTGTATGCAGCACATACATCCAGCGTCCGTCGGCATCGCGGAACAGGTCGCCGTGCCCCGTGCCGTTCTCGCCCGTAAGCTGTCGCGAGATGATGGGTTTCTTGTGTTTCTTCCACGGTCCGAGCGGCGACTTGGCCGTGGCATAACCCACGGCGTAATTTATGTTGCGATAGTCGTTGCACGAATAGAACATGTAGTAAGTGCCGTCCAATTTCACCACCGTAGGGCCTTCGCTCACGCCCCACTTCGACTTTTCGGTGTTCTCCCATCCGTCCTTGTTCACCGAGATACATTCGCGGGCGGTCTCCTCTTTGAGCGAACGCATGTCGTCGTTCATCTCTGCCACGTATATGCGGTTGCCATTGATAAGGCGCACATGATACATGTATTTCTTGCCGTCGTCGTCGAAGAATATGAATGGATCGATCTCCTTTGTCTTCGCCGGAATCATGGCCGGCTCGTCCTGCACGAACGGTCCGAGCGGACTGTCGGCCCAAGCTATGGCTATCTGTTCGTTGGCTGTGTAGGCCATACCGTAGCGTCCACCGTACTTGAACACCTGCGGAGCCCAGAATCCCTTTGTGCCGTAGGTGTTGCCCCACAATGCGTAGCCGTCAACGGCGCCTGCCGGACCGTCCCAGTGCTGCAGGTCTTTCGACTTATACACCCAGAAGCCGTTGTTGCTCAGGGGCGACGTGCCATACAGATAATATGTACCGTTGTCGCTGAATATGGTCGGGTCGGCAAGATAAATCTGTCCGAAGCGCGGTTTCTCACATTCCTTGGCAGGCGCATCACCAGCCACCACGGGCCAGCCGTCCTTCCAATCCACGCGGCTGAGGAACACCACGCGGCCGTCGTCGGCCTCGGCTTTCTTGTAGCCGTGATATAGAATCCAGTCCTGACCGTAGTCGTCGGTTATGAACTCGGCGTTGTGGCCCGTGCCTACAAATGTGTCGTCGCCGTGTATCAGCACCTCATAATGGTTGTCGAGCAGGCGCTGTCCTTTCTTGTCCACATACGGACCGAAGAGGCTTTCGGAGCGTCCGTAGGTGACACGATAGGTGCTCTTCGCGCCCTCGCAGCATGTTCCCGCCGATCCGAACAGGTAATAGTATTTGCCGCGCTTGTGTATGTAGGTGCCTTCCATGAATGTTCCCGAGATCTGCTTTTTCTCCGCTCCGGGCTTCACCGACAGTCCGTCGTCGGACAACTCTATGCCGTATATGCCGCGGAACGAGCCCCAGAACAGGTATTTATGGCCGTTGTCCTCGATGAAGAACTGGTCGATGCTGTTCTGCACGCCTATCTCCTTGCTTATGAACAGCGGGCCGTGGTCGGTGAACGGACCTTCGGGACGGTCGGCGGTGGCAACTCCTATGCCGCACGTCCATTCGCCGCCCCACACCGATTTGGAGTAGTAGAGCACATACTTGTCGCCTATCTTATTGATGTCGGGCGCCCATATTCCTCCGTCCTTGTTCCACTGCGGACGCGTCTCTGGCGTGAACGCCGTGCCGACAAACTGCCAGTCAACGAGATCGCGCGAGCGGTATATCGGCAGGTTGCGTATATCCTCTGTGGCGTAAAGATAGAAATAACCGTCGTCGGCACGTATCACCGACGGGTCGGGCAGACTTGTGTTTATCACAGGATTGGTGTAAGTGTCGCCGGCGAGGGCGTTGGCCGATACCGAAAACACGAGAGAAGCCAATAAGATTCTTAGTTTTTTCATTATTTTGTCTGTATGTGCCATGACCGGCTTCAGGCGCCGGCGCCGCGCTATCTTATTCTACGCGGTCGCCTGTGAGTGGCGCAATGCCGGTCATGGTTCTGTTTATGTTTTCTTATGTTTTATTTCTTTGTGAGGAAGTTCACCGTACGTTCGGGCGAATAAAGCTCCCAAAGCGAGGCCACTGTCCATCCCGGAGCAAAGATATCGTTGTAGAATCCCTTGCCGTTGCGGCCGTAGTCCCAGGTGGTGTGCTGCACTACCTCAGGATAGAATCCCTCTACGCCGATGCCGCACAGACGCTCCTTGACAGGCAGAAGCTGGTTGAGCGATGTGTAGATGACGTTGTACATCTGTCCGTAGCGCGGCTCGTCGAGAGTCTCGCCCAGCCATTTCAGGATGTGAGGCAGCTCGAACACGAATACGTCTATGTGGTTGTTCTCCACCGACACGTTGCCCCATCCGCGGCTTTTAAATCCAAGATCGCCGAGCATCTGACCCTGTGCGAACGGCACGTCCCACAGATAATACCATGAGAGAGCGAAGTATGAAGCCTTCTTGCAGAGGTCTATGTAGTGGCTGCGTGTCTTTCCCTTGGTCACCATTGCCATGTAGTAGGTAGCGGTGACGGCACTGATGGCTGCTTCCTTGTCCTCGCAGTTGGCGTCGAGGGTTGAAGAGAAGTAGTCGCTCTTCGATATGATGTTTGCCTCGAGATAGTCAACCGTGCGCTCGGCTGCCTTCAGATATTTCTTTTCGCCGAAGTATTTGTAGCCCATTACGAGCGTCGATGTGGCAGAAGGAGTGCTTCCGCCGCTGCCGTCTATCACAGAACCGTCGTCGTGGAACTTGCGTGCGAAGCTGCCGTCCTCGTTGAGCAGGGTGAGGAAGTTGTCGAGCAGAGTGCGTATCTTCTTCTCCCACTCCTTGTGTGTGCGGCCGTGCTTCTTCTCATATTTCAGATAGTGCATCACTGCGTAAGCGCCTTCAGACTGCTGACGTATTGAGTGTACCACGTCCTTATCGGCCGGCATGGGGTTGTTCATGTTCAGGTCGTCATAAAAATATCCCTTTGCCGTGAATCCGTGTGCGAGGAAGCTGTCGAATATCTCGTTGCCTATCTTCACGAGGTCCTGTTGTCCGGTGGCCTCACCATACTCTATAGCGTTGAACGCGTTGAGCAGTACGCGGCCGCAGAAACCCACCTGCATCAGTGTGGCAGGCTCGCAGTCGGAGCAGCGCAGGCCGTGGCCGGAGTTGAACTTCAGGTCGTATTTGTTTACATACGACTTGCGGAAGTAGTTGGCCATCGTTGCTTTCATCTTTTCGGGAGTGTAAAGCGGAGTGAGCGGCTGCGGGTTCAGACGGTCGAAACAATACTCCCATGTCTTGCCCACGAAGTCGCCGTAGTCGGCTGACTTCACCTTGCGTATGCGCCAGCTCACGCTCTTTGTCTCGCCCTTCACCATCTTGACGAAAGCCTCAACGGCAGGAGCAAGGGTAAGCTTGCGGATGTAACGGCGCGGAGTCTCTATGTAAGGATAGCCGAAAGTGAGCTTTGCCGTTCCGCTCTCGTTGTCGAATCCCAGATAGCCCACCGACGTGTTGCCTGACAATATTATCTCGCCCTCACCGGCAGTGGCGAGCGCGTCGCAGCCGTTTTCCACCTGACGGAGCACCGTTGTGCCCTCGCCTGTCTTCGAATCGTATGCTCCGGTGAGCGGCGACGAAAGACGGTCTTCACGGAAATTCCAGCTCTTTGATGTGTGGAACGATGGTGCCTCCTTAGGCGAACGCAGGTTGCGGTGATACCAGAAGCCCGGCATGTAGAACTCGCAATCGTCGGTGGTGTAGCCGGTATTGAGCTCGGCACCGAAGTTGAAGTATGTTGTTCCGGTGGCGGTGAAGGTGAGTGTCACCACCTCCTCGCCGTCCACGTTGCTCACACTCTTGCTTATCGTGAGTGGCAGAGCGGCGTCGGCGACCAGCTTGTTGCCCTGTTCCTTAAGTTCATAGGTTACTGCCCGATTGCCAGGCTGCTTGATACTGATGTGCGATACAATATCCGCCGCATAGCCGGATTGCACAACCGCCAGTAGGACGGCGCACAAGAAAGTCCTTGAAAAAATTCTCATTGTTTTTAGTTTTGTGTTTTTATTTGTTGTCTATGTCAGTGTTTTCTATCCATGCCGCCACTCTTGCGGCTGTGCGTATGCATAATGTTCTCAGATTGTCATTATGCTTTACAAAAATAAGCATTAATTTGCTAAAGAACCGTTTGCAACATGTCAAAAATTCAAAAATATAAAATATTATCGCAACTTTTGACTTTTTATCCTGTATTATAAACAAAAACACCTGTCGGTGTGGACAATTTTACAGACCGTTTGTGACGAAAGTATGACTCGACATGCGCCATATCATCCCCTTCTCATCTGTCGTCCGCGATGCGTTGTACGCATGAACATACACTGCCTGACAGCAATCAAACATACATGAAAGGCACAATAAGCAAAAAAACGGCGCAAGGCTGTATGCCGTTACGATTTTTATTATTAAATTTGTACATATAACCAAATCGCTGCAACCGACGGATGTAACACTCCGTCACTTTAACAATCAATTACAATGAAGACAAACAGACGCACTTTTCTCAAAACATTGGGCGGAATAGGACTGTTTTCCATCGTCCCGCGCAACGTGCTTGGAGGCAACGGACACATTGCTCCGAGCGACCAGCTTACTAAAGGTATCATTGGAACGGGCGGCATAGGACGCTCGTCATACCACTTCACAAGCGACGAGCACTGCCGCCTTGTAGCTCTCTGCGACGTGGACAGCAACCATCTGTCGCAATCTGTTGACCTGGCAAAAAAGAAATTCGGTGAGAACGTAAAGGCTTATCACGATTTCAGGGAACTGATCTCCGACCCAAATGTAGATGTGGTGCACATCGCCACGCCACCCCATTGGCACGCCATAATGGCCATAGAGGCGGCGAAAGCCGGCAAGGATATATGGTGTGAAAAGCCTATGACGCGCACCATAGGCGAAGGAAAGCGCGTGGTGGAAGCGGTGAAACGATATAACAGAATATTCCGTCTGAACACGTGGTTCAGATTCACCGACACGTTCTACGGCCTCGGAACGCCTGTCCTGCCGCTGAAGAAGCTGGTTGACAGTGGTCTGTTGGGATGGCCGCTGAAGGTTGTCGTGTCGGGCTCAACGGGCTTCGCGTGGAAGTTTTTCTGGGTTGGTAAGGAGAATCTTGAGACTCAACCTGTGCCGAAAGAGCTCGACTATGACTTCTGGCTCGGGCCGGCTCCGTTCAAGCCTTACAACGTACACCGCACCCACCAGACCTTCCGCGGATATTGGGACTACGACGGTGGCGGACTCACTGATATGGGGCAGCACTATCTGGACCCCGTGCAGTATATCCTGGGAAAAGACAATACGTCGCCGGTTAAGGTGGAAGTGGATTCTCCACAACAGCATCCCGACGCCGTGGGTATATGGCGCAAGATAACATACACCTACGACGACGGCTGCCAGATTGTGCTCGAGGGTGAGGGATTTGAGAGCAGCGAGAAGACGGCTTACATCGAAGGACCGAACGGAAAGGTGTATAAGGGATTCGAATGTACCATTCCCGACATAATGAACAAGCTCGCGGAATATCCCGATCCGGTGCCGCAGAACACTGATTTCATAGACTGCATACACACAAGAAAGAAATTCGCGCTCAACGAAGAGAACGGTCATCGCAGCTGTACGCTCGTAAACATGGGTGCCGTGGCACTGAGACTGAACCGCAGTGTGCTCAACTTCGACCCGAAGACGCAACTGTTTGTCAACGACGACGCAGCCAATGCACTTGTCGATCAGCCTATGCGCGGACAGTGGCACCTGTGATGTCACACACCGAAAAAAATGAATTCAAACACATAACCATAACGATATTGTACTTTACACAACTAAAAGAAAAATGAAAAAATACCTGATTATCCTAATTGCGGTATTCCTGTTGGCACAGACACAAAGCATTGCGCAGACCGACAGCAGGAACAGAACGCCTGAGACAGTCATCGCCGACGCACTGGCACAGATGCCTGCCAAAGACAGCGAATCGTTCAACCGACTCATGGCAGAGATGGCTGCCACGGGAAGTGCAGGCGTGCTGCAGATAGCCTCAACGATGAATTATGAAGACAACAACGCCTCGGCCGGCGAGTATGCGCTGGGTGGTCTGTCAAGTTTTGTCACCACTCAGGTGGGCCAGAAATACAGAGCTGAGATACGCGAAGGCCTGAAACTCGCCATCGACAGAAGCACAAACGCACGCAAGAAGAACTTCCTGATGTCCGAACTTGTCAATTGTGCCACGGCCGAAGACATATCCTTCCTCCTCAGATATGCACAGGACAAGGACGTGAGCAGCCTGGTGCTGGCCTCATTATGCAAGATGAAAGATGCCGGAAACGAGTTGACCGAATTCGTAAGAACCTCAGACGCCGACCACTTATCGCTCGCCAAGGTAATAAAAGCGTGCAGACTGACCGGCTGCGACGATCTTCTCGTTTCATGGCTCAGCGATGCCGACGCCACAACAACCGCAGAGATATACGACGCGATGGCTGCCGTCGCCCCGGCTGACAAGCTCCCTGTACTTGCCGATGCTGCTCAGGCTGCCGGCTATAAACCCGAAAAGACTCACGCAACGGATGCCTTCATCGCCATGCTCGACCGCCTGTGCGACGACAACAAAGAGCTTGTGGCCAAGGAGGCAAAGCAACTCACCAAGTCGGAAACATCTGCTGTAAGATGTGCCGGCCTGCGTCTGGAGCTCAGGGCTGAAGGCACTGAGGGCATATCCACAATGACCAAAGCCCTCCGCGACCGCGATGCCGAATACCGAAACACCGCTCTTGAGTTTGGTCTAAAATATTGCGGACCTACCGCTCTCGACGCTATGGCAAAGGCAATGTCGCACCTCTCGTACGACGGACAGACCGACGTGGTGCGCTGGATAGGCATTGCCAACGCACAGAACTACACCGACGTGGTGCTGAAGAAGCTGAAGAAGAGCAGTGGAACACTGCTTTCGGAGTCGATAACAGCTGCTGCCAAGCTCGGCGGAGAACAGTCGCTGAAGGCTCTCGTAGCCATGCTTGGCACACAGAACGCCGAAGAGGCGAAGAACGCGCTGTACTTCTTCAACGGCGATCTGCGCGAAGCCATGGTGCAGGCACTCAATTCCGACGACAAGAAAGTGGTGATAAACTCACTTCAAATAGTATCGAAGCGTGCCATACGCAACGCCTTCGACAAGGTGCTGGCACTCACTTCTTCTGACGATAAGGACATAAGCGCCGCCGCACTCGACGCTCTCGGTCACGTGGCTGGTCCTGACGAGCTCGGCCGTCTGTTCGCAATGCTCGACAAAGCTGACGAAGAATCGGCAGCGAAACTGCAGGACGCGATAATCATAATCAACCGTAAGTCAACACCTGAAAAGGCTTTCGAAATGACTAAAAAAGCCATGGACGCATCGGCCAAGCCCGCCCGCTACTACCGGATAATAGCAAACACCAACGCCGACGAGGCCATACAGATACTCCAGCAGGCCGGAAACAGCGAGGCACAGGCTGCACTGCTCGACGTGAAAAACATAAAGATGCTGCCCATACTGCTCGACATGGCAAAAGACAAGCATAAAGGCGAGGCGAAGGACAAGATACTCGCACGCTATCTCGACCTTGCCTCTACCGTAGAGGCAACGCCGGTGGAACGCTATCTGATGCTCGTCGCAGGCATGGAGAGCGGCCCGTCCGTATCGCTCGGCAACCGTTTCCTCGAGGCCATAGGCCAGACACAGACTCTCCAGGCACTCGGTTACATGAGAAAATATTATGATACCAACGAGTATGCAGACGTGTCAGCGGAATGTATCAAGGACATCGTTGCAGCACACGACGACTTCAACGGCGGCAGACACGTGAAGGAAATGCTCGAGCAGTGTATATCGACATACATCCGACAAGTGGAGAACCACGACGCGGGATACGCCGTCGACCAGATAAAAGGACTGCTCGCCAAACGCTCGGCAACAGGATATTCGCTGTCAACAGGCAGGACAAAGATGAACTTCCGCGGCTACTGGAAGATGAAAGAGAACTTCGAGAACTTCGACCTCAGCTTCGACTGGAAGAGCGGTGACAAGCTCGAGGTAAGCCTGCGCGACATGTCCGTACTCACATTCGACCGTGAGAAGGGAGTCAAACTCTACGGCGAAGGCCAGCAGTGGCATCCGTACAGCAACGTGGGAGAGTGGAACTCAGCCGACATAAAGGTGGTTGACGACCGCGTGTTCGTAAGTGTCAACGGCAAGGAACTCATCACAAACGCAGTGCTCACGAACCCGAAAGAGGGCAAGAGTATTAACGCTGTAGGCGGCATCGGCTTCCAGGCAGGTAACGACTCGCTCATTGTGAGATATACACGCATCCGCAAACTGCCCTCCACTCCAGTGTTCCGGCTTTCTGCCGACGAGCAGAAGCAAGGCTATGAGGTGCTGTTCGACGGCCGCTCGCTCGACAAATGGCAGGGCAACACCACCAACTACGTACCGCAGAACGGCAACATATACGTCACGGCAAACTATGGTGGCAGCGGCAACCTCTACACAAAGAAGAAGTACAGCGACTTCGTGCTGCGCTTCGATTTCTGTTTCGACACTCCGGGAGTGAACAACGGCGTGGGCGTGAGAACCAATCTCGGCACCGACGCCGCCTACGACGGCATGGAGATACAGATTCTCGACCACGACGATCCGATATACAACGGTCTGAAGCCCTACCAGCAGCACGGTGCCGTCTACGGCATTATAGTACCAGAGCACGTCAAGTTCGATAAGGTGGGAACATGGTATTCTGAGGAGATACGCGTCGTAGGCGACCGCGTCAAGGTGACCGTCAACGGCAAGGTGATACTCGACGGCGACATACGCAAGGCATGCAAGGGCCATAACGTAGCACCAGACGGCAGCGACCACAATCCCTACACCGTGGACCACAAGAACCATCCGGGCCTCTTCAACAAAGAAGGCTACATCAGCTTCTGCGGTCACGGTCCGGGCATAATGTTCAGAAACGTGCGCATTCTCGACCTCAGCAAGAAGTCGGGAAGACGCTGACCCATAATGAAAAAGCCGCCCTTGAAAGGCGGCAAAAACAAAGCCATCAGCACACTCACGCATGCTGATGGCTTTTTAAATATATAATGTATAAAGCGAATTGACTTTATCTCATTATCCCGCACGACTTTATGCGGTATGAAAGGCATTCAGGCGTTCTGCCACAGCCTTCAGGAGGTTATCCCTCACCGCCTTCTCCACCATACTGCTGGCTCTCGAAGTCAGGCATTGAATTCTCCTTCTGCGGTTTCTTCTTCGCCTTCATGTTACCGAAGTTCCATGTCACCGTGAGGTTCACGTTGCGTCCGCCACGCTTGTTCATCTGATATCTTGTGAACGTGTCGCTGCTTGTGTAGTTCACCCATTTACGTGAGTTGAGCAGGTCGCGGCAGTTGAGTGCCACGGTGAGAGCCTTGTTGAAGAAGTTCTTACGCATACCCAGATCTACGCTGTAATTGGCTTTGCGGTAACCCTGTGTTATCACCTGGCGTGCGTTGTAGCGTCCGGTAGCCTGTATTGATATGTCGTAAGGCAGGATTACACTTGCCGTCATGCGGGCGTTCCATGTGAAGTTGTCGTTGCCCTTACCCGTAACTGTCTGTCCGTCGATGTCGTAGCTGAATCCGTTGAGCTTGTAATAATAAGCGTTTGCCGTGGTTGTGAGGTCGAGTATGCGGAACAACTTGTTCTTAACCACGAGTTCAAGACCTGAGCTTAGGCTGCTTGCCACGTTCACGCTTGTAGAATACATCAGTCCGTCGGTAGAGCTCTGATAGTTTATGCGCTGTATTACGTCGCTCGTAGGACGATAGTAAGCGCTGATGAGCATTGAGTGGTCGGTCCATGTCTTGAGGTAGTTCAGAGAGAACGAGTTGCTGAACTCAGGAGTCAGCTCCGGGTTACCGAACGACACCATGGTAGCATCACGAGTATCGCGGAACGAGTTGAGCTGTCCGCCCCACGGACGACGCAGACGTCTGGTGTAGTTGAGCTGCAGCTGCTGTGTCTCTGTGAGCTGATAAGAAAGGAACAGACTCGGGAACAACTGGAAATAATCTTTCTTGAATGCAGGGTCGCGTTTCGACGCGTCGTGTTCCTGTTCCCATGTATAGCTCTCGGTCTTCACCTTCCAGTATTCACCTCGCAGACCTCCCATCACGCTCAGTTTGCCGAACTTGTAGCTAAGAGTGGCATACAGCGCGTGCAGGTCCATGTCGTAGATAAATCTGTTGAAATATTCCTTATCCTCAACGCTGTTGGCTCCGTTCCAGCTGCTGTCGTCGATATAAGACTCCTGCGGGCTGTTCTCGTGAGAGAAGTTGCCCTGATATCCAGCCTCAACCTTCATGCGGTCGGTTATCTGATTCTCGTAGTCGAGCTTCACTTCCCAGCGGTTGTTGTTCATGAACATCGGGCGATACTGGTAATCGTATTCCGTAGGACGCTCCTCGGTGATATACTGAGTTGAGTCCTGATAGTAGTTGTCGTTGTCGCTCTTCCACTTGTTTGCGTCGATGGTGAAATCAAGGAAATGCTTGTCCGAGAAGTTGTGACGATAGTTCAGCTCGCCGTAGAACATTCTCATATCGCCCGTGCTGCGTGTGCTTCTGAGCATGACGCGCGAATCTGTGGCATTGCCGAGCGTACCGTAATGATACGGTATGCTGCTCAGGTTCTTGTTTCCGCCTATCATCATCATACCGTTGAACGCTATGTCGTCCTTGTCGGTGGCGTGCCATGTTATGCCGGCACGGGTGAACAGGTTGTTACCCATGTTCTTGCTGGTACCCCAATAGCGCTGATATTCGTTGGTGTTGGTGAACACCTGGTTGCTCTCAGAGCGTCCGTCGTTGGAACGGTGACGGTAGCCAATGTTGGCATATACGTCTATCTTCGAGCTGTTATAGTTGATGTTGAAACTCGTGTTGGCACCTCCACGTGTGCCGCCGCCTGCCTGCAGCGATCCGTAATATCCTGCCCTGCGGTCTTTCTTGAGCACAATGTTTATGATACCTGCCGAACCTTCTGCCGAGAACTTGGCCGAAGGGTTGTCTATCACTTCTATTCTCTCTATGCTTTCTGCCGGAAGCTGCTGCAGAATCTGCGCGCGGTTGTCAGAGGTCAGACCGCTCGACTTACCGTTTATCCACACCTCCACGCTGCTGTTTCCACGGAGCGACACGTTACCGTCGTTGTCCACTTCCACCGAAGGAATGTTGTCGAGCACATCGCTCGCAGCCTCGCCGCTGTTAGAGATGAGCTGTGTCACGTCGAACGACTTGCGGTCGACCTCGAGCTTCATAGTGGATTTCTGTCCCGTGACAGTCACTCCCGCCAGCATGTTCTGGTTCTCCGACATGTAAATACGTGTGAAAGTTCTCTTCGGGTTATCGGCACTGATTTCAAAATCGCGTTCCTCTTCTTTATAACCCACAAACGAAAGTGTCAGAACATAGGCATCATTCTTAAGGTCTTTAACGTTGAAATTTCCGTCGGCATCGGTCATCGTACCACCGACATAGTCTCCGGAAGCCTTCTTGGTTATCCTGACATTCACGAAACCGAGCGGTTCGGAAGTCTGCTTATCCAACACTTTTCCCTTAACAAATCCCTGTGCTGATAGAGTGCATGCACTCATACACAGCAAAAAAAAGAATAATATTCGCTTCATAACGGTTTTTTGACGAATGCAAAATTATAAAGTTTAATTTTCTTACACAAAAAAATTATCATTTAAAATAATGAATCCGTTTTTTTAATGTTATTAACCGAAAAAGTTGTAACTTTGCATCCGGATTTACGGGCTCCCATAGTTAAATGGATAGAACGGAGGTTTCCTAAACCTTTGATCCGGGTTCGATTCCCGGTGGGAGTACCATCGACAGGCGCGGACATCTCTTCACGAGGTTGTCCGCGCCTGTCGTTTATGTCGATGCCGGCACCGTCTTCCACCATATCAAATGCTCATACGGACACTACGGCTGCCCTCTTCGGCTCACGCTATGACTTGCCGGGGAGAATAAAGACACGGATTCTTTCATCAAGGAATATTCACTGCCGAAGTCTTCGGCAAGTATTGCGCGGTTCGACAGAAAGCCTGCGGGGAATGGTTTTATTCATAGAGTGATTTGCGTTTTTTAGAAAACTTATAATATAACGGGATGATATAAACCGTTACAGCGCAGATTTTACACAGTAATAAACTGACATTGCAATAATAATAAATTCAAATTGCCGCTAAAATAAATGCGCATTGCTAAAACAATATATTTGCGCTGCCGCAATAATACACCTGCACTACTATAATAATACCTCATCACCACCACAATCGATAAATCACAATATCACATCAGCGGCAACCCTCCTGTGATATTTCTTACGTCTGACATCAGACTTTTCGAGGGAAACTCATTGGACGTGCTTACAATTTTTCTTGACTAAATTTTGACAAAATATTTTCGCAAAAGAGATGTAAAGAGATGTTAAATCGGACATTATGAAGCCTGTTTCTGCCTGAACCGCCTTTTGATATACCCTGTATCGTAGTCCGAAAAAGCACGTTCGGCGTTCCGATATTGCCCATTTCGCGATGCGATAAAGCCCGTTTTAGGGTGCGAAATGGTGCTTTTCATCACCAGAAATAGGCCATTTCGCAAGCCGAAATGGTGCTTTTTGCAATACGAAGAAATACTCCTTAAACATAAACCATTGATATTCAAGATATTATAAAAGCCTCTCATAATCCGCGTATTTGCGCCCGAAGAAGAGTCAGTCCGCAAATACGCGCTTATTTTTCGGGGTATATGAGGAAACTCGGGAGTAAAAATCAAAATCCGGTTATAAATTGAAAGCACGCCGTATCGGTTTCATCATGGCCGAAGAAAGCAACACTTATCAGTGTCTGAAGCCACAGCCTTTATCACCATCTGTCACGTCTGAAAACAGACAGAACCCATTTTCTCATATTCACACCGTTACTTCCGCCTGTCGCAATATTCCTTTGGAGTCATTCCCGTAGAGTTTTTGAACATCCTGCTGAAGTGCTGCGGATAGTCAAAACCCATGTCATAAGCCGTCTGCGACACGCTTTTTCCTGCCGCGAGCATATTCTTCGACTGCTGCACCACAAAGTTTCTGATATAGTCGCGTGCCGTGTCGCCGGTCATCTTTTTTATCAAGTCACCAAAATAATTGGTCGACATGCACAGCTTGTCTGCACAATACTGCACGCCGGGTATGCCCTGCCTCATCTGCAGTCCGTTCTCATAATAGTCGCGCAACAACGCGTCGAAACGTTTCAGCACGTCAGTGTTGGCGAGTTTTCTCGTCATGAACTGTCGCTGATAGAAGCGGCTGCAGAACCTCAGTATCAGTCCCAGATAACCGGTCAGTATGCTGTCCTGAAAATCGTCACGGCCGTTCTCCAGTTCGTTCTTCATCTGCCGCATCAGCGACACCAGTATGTCGTGTTCCTCACCCGTCATGTGCAGCGCCTCGTTTATGCAATAGTCGAAAAACGAATACTTCCTTATGTCCTTCTCAAGTGCGCTTCCGTGCAGCAGGTCAGGATGGAAAAGCACCGCCCAACCCTTTATGTCCACACGCTCGCCGTTGTCCTCCTTGCCGCCTATCTGTCCCGGTGCCACACAGATGAGCGTGCCTTTGCGGTAGTCGTACTTGCCGCATCCGTAGGTCAGATCCACGAGGTCGTCGTCGCGGAGGAATATGCCGTACACGCTGTAATTGTTCAGACTGTGTCTTATGGGCGACACCTCCGAATAGTCAATCACGCTGATGAGCGGATGGCTGTCGGCATGTCCGAGCCAACGGCTGTAGTCGGCCACATTCCTTACATGAAGTATCTTTGCCATAACGTCTTTTCATCTGATTTTCAACTACAAATATAACATTTATCATCATATATCGTGCAACAGAAACATAAAATCCGTAAAACTGGTAAGAAGCTCCCGCTTCGTGGTATCACCGGGCGTGTTTCTTTAAATAATTTTGTCAGCAGAAACAACAGACAAGCAAAATGAACGAGAAAAAAGACCATGCTGCGGACAACCGGCTCTACGCAGACGATGTGGTGAACTACATAGCACAGCGCCACCACACCAGTCCGCAGGAACTGATAAAACATTTCGACGCACTCGAAAAGGGACGCCTGACGCCATCCGGCACACCTGACATCAGACTCGAACAGAACGAAATAGAGATGCTGAGAGACTTGTGCGCCACGACATACTGAACTCATAAAAACAGGAATATATGGACAGAAGAACATTTTTAAAGCTGACATCAAACTCGGCATTGCTCGCCGCCTTCGGACTCGGAAGCACGGGCAGCATGATCGCAAGTGAAAGAAAATCAGGCTCAGAACCCTCCGGCGGCAAAAGACCGGCCGACATAGAGCGGCGCAAACTGTCCGGACTCGAGGTATCGGCCATTGGTTTGGGATGTCTGCCGATGGTGGGATATTACGGCGGTAAATACGAAAAGCGCGACATGATAGCTCTCATACGCCACGCCTACGACATGGGCGTGACCTTCTTCGACACCGCCGAAGTGTATGGACCGCACCTGAGCGAGGAGTGGGTGGGCGAAGCCTTGCAGCCGTTCCGCGACAAAGTGAAGATAGGGACGAAGTTCGGCTTCGGTGTGGAGGAAGGCCGGCCGACAGCCCTTAACAGCCGTCCCGACCACATACGCCGCGCCGTGGAAGGCTCGCTGAAGCGTCTGCGCACCGACCATATAGACCTGCTCTATCAGCACCGCGTCGATCCGGATGTGCCGGTGGAGGACGTAACGGGAACCGTGAAAGACCTGATGAAGGAAGGCAAGGTGCTCCACTGGGGCATGTCGGAGGCGAGCGCACGCTCCATACGCCGCGCCCACGCCGTGTGTCCGCTCTCGGCCGTGCAGAGCGAATACGCCATCTGGTGGCGCGAGCCCGAGACAAAGATATTCCCGACACTCGAGGAACTCGGCATAGGTTTCGTGCCCTACTGTCCGCTGGGGCGCGCTTTCCTTACCGGAACAATCGGCGAGGACAGTACGTTTCCGCAGAACGACCGTCGCCACAATCTGCCTCAGTTCACACCCGAAGCGCTCCACCACAACATGCCTCTCGTGGCTCTGGTGCGCCATTGGGCAGAGCGCAAAGGTCTGACTCCGGCACAGTTCGCCCTCGTATGGATTCTCTCGCGCAAGCCTTGGACCGCTCCAATTCCCGGAACAACCAATCCTGCACATCTGGATGAACTGCTCGGCGCGGGCACCGTGCGCTTGTCGGCATGGGAGATGGATGAGTTTGAGAAGGAATATGCACGCATCGACCTTATGGGCCACCGCGCCGACCCTTTCACCGAAAGCCAGATAGACAAATAGGACAGCTGCATACATCAACAGAAATACATCATAATATATGACAACATCATTCATCGGCGCACTGCTTCTTGCCTCGCTGCTGACATCAACCGGCGCGACAGGGACAGCCGCCACGACAAAAGACACCATCAACATGGAAAAGGAAAACATCGGAAGCCTCGTGGCTCTCTATCCTAAACCACTCACAGTAGTGGGCGCGGAGGTAAACGGTAAGGTGAACTGGCTCGTCGTAGGCCACACCGGAATAATAGGGCACAACCGCATCATACTCAGTATGAGCGACAAGCACTACACCAACAAAGGCATACACCAGACCGGACGGCTGTCCATCAACCTCGTGAGCCGCGAGATGCTGCCAAAGGCCGACTATGCGGGAAGCGTGAGTGGAGCCGACACGGACAAGTCAACGCTCTTCGCATATCACATCGGCGAGAACGGCGCACCGCTGATAGACGAGTCGCCGTTGTCTATGGAATGTAAGGTGGTGGATAAGTTCAAGACCGACGGGTTCGACAATTTCATCTGCGAGGTCGCAGCCACATACGTCGCAAAAGATATGCTCAATGAGAACGGACGGCCCGACTACACACGTCTGAAACCTGTGTTGTTCGAGTTCCCCACATACTCATACCTTGCCACAGGCGAGGTAATCGGCCGCTGTCTCGCTTTGGACAAAGAGCCGGGCATGTGCGCCAAACTGCCCATGGAGGCCGACGGCATTGTGCGGTTGTCGAAGATAGAGGTATATCCGGAGCACCTTGAGGAATACATGAAGTATGCCGCCGAGGTGGGCGAAGTGTCGCTGCGCACCGAGCCGGGTGTGCTTACGATGTATGCCGTGAGCGAAAAGGACAACCCGTGCCACGTCACCATACTCGAGACCTACGCCAACCGCGAGGCATACAAGCGGCATATAGCGTCGCCACACTTCAGAAAATACAAGGAGGGGACGCTGCACATGGTGAAGTCGCTCACGCTTTCGGACCAGACACCCGTGAATCCGGCCAACAGGATAACCAACTATATGGAGTGACGCAGACATACGCCACACTCCTCACATCATGCCGGCGGCCATCATGGCTGCCGGCTTCGTTTTTATGACAAATGCGTCGGGACTTGCATAAATATACAAAATAAAAAGTAAAAAATCTTGATAATGATTTTTCGCGGAATGGAATTTACTTCCATATTCCCCTTCGCCCGCAAATATTCAGTTCCCGTCAGGTTGACGATATATTAATATTCATCCGCCATGACAAATACTTTATATCTATACAAGAACTGAAACGCATCCCCACCCTTCCGACTCCAAATTACGATAAACACACGCAAACGGCGTGACACGCCATGACAGGCAACGGCAAACGGCATGGATTTTGTTACTAAAAAAACTAAAAAGATATGTTTCTGTTCGGATGTAACAGCATAATATACGTATATTTGTAAAACACAGCAAGCGGCGCGGCATAAACAAAAACATATCGTGACACGCAGCCGGAGGCTTTCACTTCAAACATAATAAAAATTAATAACAAAGCGAAACCAACAAACAGAAAAATCATTATGAACTTCAAGAAACATTTAGGATGGATTATCGCCGGAGCAGTGGTGCTGCTTCTGGTAGTATGGTGCGTAACCGGTTACAACGGACTTGTGTCGATGGACGAGAAAGTGAGCAACAACTGGGCAAACGTGGAGACACAGTATCAGCGTCGCGCCGACCTCATACCGAACCTTGTGAACACAGTCAAGGGCTACGCCGCACACGAAAGCAGCACGCTCGAGAACGTGGTGAAGGCGCGCAGCGAGGCTACACAAGTGAAGCTTGACGCCGACAACCTCACTCCGGAGAAGCTGGCGCAGTATCAGAAAGCGCAGGGCAACATATCGACAGCCCTCGGACGTCTGCTCATGGTGGCTGAGAACTATCCGCAGCTGAAGGCTAACGAGAACTTCATCAACCTGCAGGAGCAGCTCGAAGGCACGGAGAACCGCATCACCGTGGCACGCCGCGACTTCAACAACTCGGCCAAGGAATACAACGTGGCGATACGCCGCTTCCCGAAAAACATACTCGCCGGGCTGTTCGGATTTGAGAAGAAGAACTACTTCGAGGCTGCTGAAGGCGCAGAGAAGGCTCCTGAAGTGAAATTCTGATACAACAAACAATGAGGCACATATTTATATTAATCGCATGTCTTGCCACGCTTGTGCTGCCTTCGGCGGCACAGGACAGCGTGCGTGCATACAAGGTGGAGGATGTGCCCAACGTCAGACTGACCGACACGCGGCTGCACGTTAGCGACCCGACAGGCATACTGTCGCCTGCCGCACGCGACACCATCAACGCCGTGTTCAGCCGTCTTGAGAAGGAGACGGACATTGAGGTGAGCGTGGTGATGCTGCCGTCGATAGGCGAAGACAACGCGTTCGACTTCTCCCACCGCCTGTTCCGCCTGTGGGGTGTGGGCAAGAAGAAGAGCAACAACGGACTGCTCATACTCTTCGTGGCCGACCAGCGCAGCATACGTTTCACCACGGGCTATGGTCTGGAAGGCGTTCTGCCCGACGCGGCATGCAAACGCATACAGACGAGATACATGATTCCGGCGTTCAGCAAAGGCGATTGGGACACGGGCATGACGGCAGGAGCCAAAGCGGTGTATGCCCGGTTGAAGGACAGCATGAAGCCCGACGCCGCGGCCGACGATGAATTTCCCGTGGGCGCGCTGGTATTTCTGCTGGGCGCAATAGCGCTCGTTATAATACTGCCACGGCTCATCAACCGTCGAGCACGCAAATGTCAGTACTGCGGAAAAACGGCGCTGCGCAAGATGTCGAGCGACGTATTCATGACAGCGGACGGCGGACACGTGAGAAAAGACGTGTTCGTGTGTGACAACTGTGGACGCATCACCGTGAAGCATACGCGTCTTGACGACAACGGAGGAGACAGCACCGGAGAGTTTCTCGGCGGAATGTTCCTCGGCTCCATGTTCGGCCGCGGCCACGGAGGAGGATTTGGCAGAGGCGGATTCTCGGGCGGCAGCTTCGGCGGAGGTGACTCCGGAGGAGGCGGAGCCGACTCCAACTGGTAAGCAGGACATATAATAATGACTATCGTTGCAGCGACTCGCCGACATGACGGAAGCGCTGCAACTTTTCGTTTCACATAACACATAAGGACAATGCAACACACACCTATGACAACAGCGGCCGAAGTGACGGCACGCATGATAGCCATGACCAACGACGGGCAGCGCGAGGTACTGATGAAATTCTTCAAGACAGCACCCGGACAGTATGGCGAAGGCGACGAGTTTCTGGGCATACGGGTGCCGCAGACGCGCCGTGTGGTGGCAGAGGCTACCGACATGTCGCTGGAGGAAACGGAAAAACTGATTTATTCGCCGTGGCACGAGATAAGGCTGTGCGGATTTCTCATACTGACCGAAAAGATGCGTCGGCTGACACTGCGCCGCGCGCTCGACGACCCGGAGAGCATGGAGAAGCGCGAGAATCTGGTGAGATTCTACCTCAACCACACGCATCAGGCCAACAACTGGGACCTGGTGGATCTCTCGGCTGACAAGATAACGGGCCGTTGGCTCACCATGCCATCAATATCGACTGAGGAAGAGAAGACGGCGGTGATGGACCGTCTGGCTGATAGTTCGTGCATGTGGGAACAGCGCATAGCCATGGTTTCGACAATAGAACCCACCAGAAAGGGTGACTTCCGCTATGTGCTGCGCTATGCGGAGAAGCTGAAAAAACATCCCCACGACCTGATGCACAAGGCCGTGGGGTGGATGTTGAGGGAAATGGGAAAGCGCGACATCAACATGCTGCGCGCTTTTCTGAAACAGAATTATGCCGACATGAGCCGCACATCGCTGCGCTACGCCATTGAACGTATGGACGAGAGCGAGCGCCGGCAATGGCTCACGATGCGTCCGTAGAGGCATCAACGCCTCACGATACGGGCATCACCGTCCGGCAAATATATCGTATACGACAGAAGGCTGTCAGCGTTTCAGCAGTTTTGCAGAACCGTTGGCGGCCTTCACTACATATACACCGTTAGGAAATGACGACGCAGACAATGTGGCACTACCGTCGGCCGACGCTGTGGTCTCGGCCAGTTTCTCACCCGAAACGCTGTAAATGCCTACCTGTCCGGCTGCCGCACCGCTGACAATAACGCTTGTGCCGTCGGCGCTTACCGCTGCCGCAAGTCCGGCAGAAGCTTTGTCAGACGCATTGTCTATGCCAGTATTGATGGATTCAATCTTCATTGAGCAGGCCTTGTCATTCCAGTCGTTGCCTATCCATCCGGTCGATTCGGTCCATGTCATCGACTCTCCGTCGAAATTGTCGCCCGAATACAACGTCACCTTATAACCATCCTTAAGCTTGAACGAAGTGATGTCATTGGCGCGGATGCCGTAAAGAGCCATTTCAGCCTTGCAGAAAGAGCCTTCAGGCATTGAGACGAAATAACCGCCGTAGTTCACATCCTGATAGAAGTGCGCGGCAGGTTTTTCCACCGTCTTTGTAGGGAATATGCGGTTGATGGCCGTTGCCCACTCGTTGACATTGCGCGCCTCGCTGTTGTAGTTCCAAAGGAATCCGCCCTGAACATCGGCAGCATCGCGCCAGTTCTTGAAGCGGCTTTCCATATCAGAGAGGTTACTGCTTGCCTCACAGTCGAATCCCACGTACATGGGAATGTCGCCGAACACGCGCCAGTCGTTCGGATTGTTGCCGGCACCTCCGCCATAGGTCTGCAGATAAACAATCTCGCAAGTGCCCGGCTCTTCGTTTAGCTGGCTGACGAGATTCTGCCAATAGGTCCTGTTCATATACGGAGCGATGGTTGTCTTGTAACCTATCTTGGCGAGCATGCGGTGGAATGCCACGGCAGTCTCCAGGTCGTAGTCCTGCTCCTGGTCGTTATTCACCGCCACGATTTCGGGAATTGCCTCCTTCAAAGCCTTGAAGTTCTTGTACAGAGTGGTCTCCTCACCCGTTCCGTAACGATTGATATAGTCGCGGATGTGTCCGTATGAGCCGTTGCCCCAGCCGCCGATGCATATCTCCAGACGGTTGATGGATGTGGGCTGAGTGACGAGCGACTTCACGTCGTCGATGTAATAAGGCTGATATTTGTCGAACACATATTCACCGTTCTGGCATATTATACCGCCGGCTTCGGCCGCGGTCTGCGTATCCCAACTGAAATCGGTGGTCAGAGAGCCGTCGTTCTCCACATTCACATTGAAGAGAATGGCCGTGGTGTATCCTGAGTTCTTCAGGTTGGTGATGGCTGTCTCGCGGGTGCGGCGTATGTGTCCGCAGGCATATATGGCCGACTGTGCATAAAGGTCTGCCGCTCCGGCCATGAGCAGTGACAGCACGACGAATGTTTTGGTAATAGTTTTCTTCATATTATAATAGTATGGTTTCGGTTATTCACTTATATTTTCCTTATTATTGTAAGACCGTCGCGCAGCGGAAGAATCACCTTCTCCACACGCTTATCGGCCGCCACGTGGTCGTTGAAACGCCGTATGCCGACGGTCTGATGGTCGTGGTCGTAGACACTGTCAACCACATGACCGTCCCACAACGTGTTGTCGGCAAGGATATATCCGCCCCGACGCAGGACAGACATGGCCATCTCGTAGGTCTCGACATAGGTGCGCTTGTCGCCGTCGATGAATGCCATGTCGAACAAAATGCCGAGCTTGGGAGCCTCGGTTATGGCGTCGCCGATGATGAAGCGTATCTTGTCTGCCACGGGCGAGCCTTCTATCCACGGGCGGGTGAAGTCTTCCTGCTCGTCGTTTATCTCGAAGGTCCACACCTTGCCGCCCTCGTCGAGTCCTTCAGCCATGCAGATGGCGCTGTAGCCGCTGAATGTTCCCACCTCAAGAATGTTGCGCGGACGTATCATCGTGACAAGCATCTTGAGCAGCCGGCCCTGAAGATGACCGCTCGCCATGCGGCCGTGAATGGTATGTATGTTGGTGGCGCGGTAGAGACGGTAGAGATAATCGCCCTCAGCGTCGATATGATTGAGAACGTATGATTCGAGTTTACTGTCCATTGATTAGCCTATTTTTCATGTTCTGTCAGACGTTGTGACGTTCATTTTGCTGCCTGTGCGGCAATGCCTTTCAGAGCCTCGACGGCAAGACGATAGGAGTCGAGACCGAAGCCGCAGATTACTCCGGCACACGCACATGAAATCATGGAATGATGGCGGAACTCCTCACGCTTGTGAACATTGGATATGTGCACCTCGATTACCGGCGCACGGAGCGAGCGTATGCAGTCCTGCAGCGCGATGCTCGTGTGGGTGTAGGCACCGGCGTTGAGCACTATGCCGTCGCATGAGAAGCCTGTCTGCTGCATCTTGTCGATGAGTTCGCCTTCGATGTTGCTCTGATAATAACTTATCTCGATGTCGGGATATGCGGCACGAAGCGTCTGCAGATAGTCGTCGAACGTGCTGCTGCCATATATTCCGGGTTCGCGCGTGCCGAGCAGATTAAGATTCGGGCCATTGATGATCTGTATTTTCATAATGTCGGTTTTTGGTAACGCCGTCGCCACATATTGTTATTAAGTTCCATAAAAAACGGATAAAATGTGACAACGGTTATGATAATGCAAAAATACAGAAAATAATTCTGAATATGACAGACATGGGGCTGCATTTTATGATAATGGAGTAAATGAAACCGGACAATGTGCGGAAAAACCGTATTACGGTTTACTGACAAAAAAACTCCGGCTCTGCACACAGGCAGAAACCGGAGTTATGGTAAACAGTTGTGCTGATGTCAGGCGAGCAGACGCTTGACAACAGTCGAGATGGCGCGTCCGTCGGCACGTCCGGCAAGCTGTTTGGTAACAACTCCCATGACGCGGCCCATATCTTTCATTCCCTGTGCACCGGTCTCGGCTATTACTTTCTTCACCTCGACCTCTATCTCAGCCTCGCTGAGCTGCTTAGGCAGATATTCCTCGATGACAGCAGCCTGAGCCAACTCGTCGTCGGCAAGGTCCTGACGTCCGTTGTCAATGTATGTCTGAGCCGACTCACGGCCCTGCTTTGCGAGCTTCTGAAGTATCTTGAGAGCATCGGCATCCTCAAGCGTATCGTTTGCTCCGGGAGCAGTCTTTGCCTCGAGAAATACCTTCTTGATGTTACGCAGTGTCTCGAGACGAACTTTATCGCGTGCCTTCATGGCCGCCTTAATGTCTTCGCTGACTTTATCGTAAAGTGTCATAATATTTTGTTTTTAAGTAAAACTTATCAGTCCCTGTATGGGTTCGCCGTTGTCCTTGTTCTCTACTACGGGCGACTTGGTGACCATTAGCTGGCGTATCTCCTCCAGCTTCTGGCGTGTACGCTTGTAGGTAGGAGTGTTCTCAACAGCCATGATTACCTCTTCGTTGTCGAGGTTGTCGTCGGAGAAGAGGAAGATGTGCGGACGACGCTTATACTGCATGTTGCCTCCGTCGCGTCCGTAATAACGCTCACGGCGGTTGGCGCGATCTATCTCGTTCTCCTCCTCACGCGCCAACCGGTCGGCCTCTTCCTGTGTGGTGCGCTTCTTGAGATGGTTGTTCATACCATCGACATTCTCTATTCCGAAACCGGTTGCAAGGATGGTGACCTTCACCTTCTTGCCAAGCTCGGAGTCGATGGCGACACCCCACTTTATCTCGAAGTCTCTGTCGAAACGCGACATGAAGTCGTTGACATCGTTCATCTCGTCCATCATCAGACCGGAGTTGTCGCCGTTCTCATTGCTGAAGTTGATGCTTAGCAGTATTTTCTTCGAGTTGTATATGTTGCTCTCGTTGAGCAGCGGTGAGTTGAGAGCGTCCTGTATGGCTTTGCCCACACGGCCTTCGCCCTCGCCGTAGCCCATACTCATTATGGCGACACCGCCGTCCTTGAGCACTGTCTTCACGTCGTTGAAGTCGAGGTTTATCAGTCCGTGGTTGGTGATTATCTCTGCAATGCTGCGCGCTGCTACGCTCAGTGTGTCGTCGGCCTTGCCGAAGGCTTCGAGCATAGGCAGCTCGGGATAGATGTCGCGCAGGCGTTCGTTGTTGATAACGAGCAGAGCATCGACGTGTTTCGACATCTCCTCTACACCGTCGAGCGCCTGGTCTATCTTGCGTGCGCCCTCGAAACGGAACGGGATGGTGACGATGCCGACAGTCAGAATGCCGAGCTCTTTAGACACACGCGCGATGACCGGAGCAGCTCCGGTGCCTGTACCGCCGCCCATTCCGGCTGTGATGAACGCCATCTTAGTGCCGTCGCTGAGCATCTTCTTTATGTTATCCAGGCTCTCTTCGGCTGCCTGGCGAGCTTTTTCCGGTTTGTTTCCGGCACCGAGTCCTTCCTTTCCGAGTTGCAGACGCACCGGAACCGGAGAATCGTTAAGTGCCTGGTTGTCGGTGTTGCAGAGCACGAACGACACGTCATGTATGCCCTGACGGTACATGTGATTGACAGCGTTGCCACCGCCACCGCCGACACCTATTACCTTTATAATAGTATGTTCCTTTGTGGGTGGTCCGAAATCCACCATCGTGGGAGTTGTGTTATTTCGATCCATAATATTGTGTTTTACTTGATTCATTGATCTTCGGGAGCTACGAGCGACTTGAAGAATTTCTTCATAGACTCCTTGAACTTGTTTGTAGAAGAATTTTTCTTCTTCTCCTCAAGTTCCTTGCGCTCTTTCTCTTCCTGTTCTGCCTTTGCCCTGCGCTCCTCTTCCTCCTTGCGGTGGCGCTCTTCCTCTTCCTTCTTACGACGCTCTTCCTCTTCCTTACGGTTGATGACACCGTTGCCCGGTGTACCAGACGGGCGCTGTACATTGCCCGATGTACCGGCAGGCTGAGTGCCTCCGAATATGTCGTTAGATATAGCGTCGCCGGCGCAATTCATGTCTCCTTTCATAAGAAGGCCGCAGATGGTGTTCATCGTGCCGTCGTGAGGTATGACAATCTTAGGCGACGCCGGTGTCATGTTTGCATGTACGAACTTGCTTATACGCACCTTTTCGATGTGGGTTGTCTGACGGAAGACAGTATCTATGTTCGACATGTTTGAGCCACCGCCAGTAAGTATCACTCCACCCAAGAGCTTGTCGGAATATTCGGTGGGCACCTGAGCCCATACATTTTCCACAATCTCCTTGACACGTGCCTCGACAATCTCGATGAATACTCGGCTGTCAACCGAACGTTCCTGATCGATGGGGAGTTTGAGAGTGTCGTCTATGTCGCAGTTGTCTGTGTAAGCGCATCCGTACTTCAGCTTCATCTTCTCAGCCTCAGCCTCGTCCATCTGCAGCGACTCGATATCTTTGGTTACGTTGCCGCTACCAAGAGGGATGACTGCTATGTGGCGGAGTATATCGCGATAGTACACCGAAACGGTGGTGGTATCGGCTCCGAGATCCACCAGCATGCAGCCGGAGCGTTTCTCGGTCTCGGTGAGCACGGCGTCGGCCATCGCAAGAGGAGACAGATACATCTCGGCTATTGCAATGCCGGCATTGTCGAAACATTTGTTCAGACTGCGGTAGAACGACTTACGCCATAGGATGTTGAGGAAATTGCCCTCAAGGTGTGAAGACTGTATCCCCACAGGATCGATCTGATACTGAGAATCGACCTTATACTCAAGTGTGATGGCATCGAGAATCTCATAATCGGGATAAGACACACCACGATTGATGTCCATTATCTCGTTGACAAGCTCCTGCGACACGATGGTGTCGGCAGGTAAATCTTTCTGTATGACGTTCTTTACGCTACGGATGCTCTGTCCGCCCACACCAACATAGACCTGTGATATCTCTGTCTTGAGAATCATCTTCAGCTTGTTGATTATGTTCGTCAGGCAAACAGCAGTCTTATCAATATTATATACAACACCTTTGCGTATGCAAGAGGCGGCATCTTCCTTCACGGCAGCAAGAACAGAAATGCTTCCGTCCGGATTTTTTCTTCCTGCCATGCCGGTCATCTTGGATGATCCAAGCTCTATTGCTACTATAAATTCATTTGCCATACGTTATAATGTTTTTTTCTTTTGTTCGGTTTGTTGCTGTTTCTGCTCCTTGTTCTGCTTATCGGCTGCAGGGCGTTCTGAGGTTTCCGCAGGTTGTGCCTCTGCTGCCTGCTGAACAGGTTGCGGATGTTGGATCACCGGTTTATGCGAACGTTTCTTGCATATTATCTGATTGTCGAACTCAAGATTTATATACGAGTACTTATTCCATCCGGCATACGAAAGCCCGTATTTATAGAATTTCATCAGCCGGGTCATCTTGTTATTGATGAAATCGGAGATGAGTTTCTCATGACTGACTTTCTTCTGGAAGTCAGGCAGGCGGCCGATGTAAACAATATGGTCGCCGACACGCGGCACAAGCTCTATGCCTCTGTCGGGGAGCACATGTATCTGCTCGATGAGGTTGCGCCACACATCGTTTGCCATCAGCGCCTTTCCCATAGGTGATATATAGTTTGTCGCAAAACTCGGAGTAATGCTGCCGCTCGCAATGATTAGATTGCTGACATACGATGAATTGGGCATCACGCTGTTCTTGTCGTCAACATAGTAATCGTCTCCATTGTCAGCCTTGATGCGTATGACCGGCAACAGCTGCGTGATGGTGATGAACACCTGTCCGTCCTGAGTCTTGTAACATTCTGCCGTTTTCACAAACGGACTCATCTTCAGGCGATCCTCTATCTTACGGGCGTCAACATAGCGCAACGGCATGCCCTTAGGGTATATGCCACCGTCCACAAGACGCTTCTTGATTTCTGCCGCCGTGATAAATCCATTATTGCTCTCATCTGCTATCGAAATATTCACCTGGGTGCATTTGATCTTTGTTTCATCCGGTTTATTGAACGCGGTGAAAGCAAGAACGAGGTAAATGCCCAGCACTACATCGAGCAAGATGATGAATGTTCTTTTCCAAACCCGTTTCACTTGGACTCAAGTATCTTTGTGATTTGTGGCACGTAATTATCCAGATCTCCTGCTCCCAGGACAATCAACACGTCGAAATCCCGACTCTTGACAAGGTCGAGTACATCTTCCTTATGTATCATGCTCTTCTCGACACCTGGCTTAAGGTTGTCGTAAATCAGCTTACTTGTTACGCCGGGGATAGGCTGTTCGCGCGCCGGATATATGTCGCAGAGAATCACTTCGTCGAGTTGGCTCAACGCATCGGCAAAATCTTTGTAGAAGTCGCGGGTGCGAGTGTAAAGATGCGGCTGGAATATTGCCGTTATCTTACGGTTGGCATACAGCTGACGTATGCTGCGCGCACTCTGATAGATTTCCTTCGGATGGTGTGCGTAGTCGGAAAGGAAGACGAGCTTGTCGGTCTTTATCTTGAAATCGAAACGTCTCTCCACTCCACGATATGTCTTCAGACCGTATTTCAGTTCGTCGGCCGTACATCTGCACAACTGAGCCATTGCCATAGCTGCGACGCTGTTCTCAATGTTGATTGGTACAGGTTGTCCGAGCTCAACATTCTTCACGTTCTCTATCGGAGAAACGAAGTCGAAGGTTATCTCTCCGTTATTGATTCTGACATTCTCGGCATGGAAATCGCCGGAATCGAGGCTGTACTCGTATGTTCTTACTCCTTCCTGAACATTGGGCTGCATCTCCAGATCCTTGTGTATGATCAATGCGCCGCCCGGCTGTATGAGCGTCGTATAATATCTGAAGCTCTCAAGATAGGCTTCCTTTGTGCCGTAGATGTCAAGATGGTCGGGATCGGTAGCGGTGATGACGCTTATCCACGGTCTCAACCAGTGGAAAGAGCGGTCAAACTCATCGGCCTCTATAACGACATAATCGCTTTCTTTTGAAAGAATATAGTTGGTCCCGTAATTTTTCAGTATGCCGCCAAGGAACGCATTGCTGTCAATATGGCTCTGATGCATTATGTGTGCGCAGATGGCAGACGTTGTGGTCTTGCCATGGGTACCTGCCACACACAGGCCTTTATGGCTTATGGTAAGCGCGCCGAGAACCTGCGCACGCTTCTCGATGTCGAATCCGTGTTCCTTGAAGAACAGCAGTTCTTTATGTGTTGAAGGTATAGCCGGAGTATAAACCACAAGACATGACGCCACATCACGGCATGCCTGAGGAATGCAGTCAACATTCTCTTCATAATGAATGAGCATGCCTTCCTTCTCAAGCTGTGAGGTAAGCGCGGACGGTGTCCTGTCATATCCGGCCACAACAACACCTCTATGCATGAAATAACGTGCCAGAGCGCTCATGCCTATGCCTCCGGCACCGATGAAATATACAGATTTTATATCCTTAAGTTCCATATCCTTTTACGTTAAAAACTGATTTCAGCCCTCTGCAAGTTTTATAACCTCATCGGCAATAACCTCAGCAGAATTTTCTTTTCCGAGCTTACGAATGTTCGCGCTCAGCTTTGCCAGATGGTCGGCATCCTTGACCGTATTGATTGCCAAAGCCAGCAATGAATGAGGAGCGTCGGCGTCCTTCACATAAAGAGCCGCGTCCTTGTTCACGAGAGCCATGGCATTCTTGGTCTGATGATCCTCTGCCACGTTAGGCGAAGGCACAAGGATGACCGGCTTTCCTATAAGACAGAACTCACTGATAGAGCTTGCTCCGGCACGGCTTATGACAAGGTCGGCAGCCTTGTATGCCGCTCCCATATCGCTGATGAAGTCTGTCACCTTGAGCATCGGCAGTTTCTTATAAGCATTCAGCTTCTCCATTATGGCGGCATTATAATATTTTCCGGTCTGCCAGATGAACTGTACGCCGCTGTTCTCCACCATGTCGAGATGCTGCATTATGCTTTCATTAATGGTACGTGCGCCCAAACTGCCGCCTACGAGCAGTATTGTTTTCTTCTCAGGATCCAGTCCGAACGACTTTATCGCGTCCTCACGGCTTATGCTGTTCTCAATCAACGACTGTCTGACAGGATTTCCTGTAATCACAATCTTGTCTGCCGGGAAGAAGCGGTCCATTCCTTCGTATGCCACGCAAATGCGCTTTGCCTTCTTTGCAAGAAGCTTGTTTGTAACTCCGGCATAAGAATTCTGTTCCTGTATGAGGCACGGTATGCCCATCGAGGCGCACTGATTGAGAGTCGGACCGCTGGCATATCCGCCCACTCCGACGGCAGCCATCGGCTTGAACTCCTTTATAATCTTACGTGCCATACGCTGACTCTTCCATATACGATAGAGCACAATGACATTGCGCAGCATGTTCTTGCGGTCGAATCCGCATATTGGCAAGCCTTTTATCTCGTATCCGGCTGCCGGAACACGCTGCATTTCCATTCTACCCAAAGCACCGACGAACAGTATCTTCGCGTCAGGGCGCTTTGCCTTTATGGCGTTGGCTATCGATACAGCCGGGAATATGTGTCCGCCTGTTCCGCCACCGCTTATTATGACTCTGAGTTCTTTCTGCTCCTTATTCATATTCAACATCTTGTTTCAAATGACAAAATTAATCATTTTCTTACAATAATAAAATTCATCATGCGGTTTTTATTCTGCGCTGCATCACATCGTTCATCATCACCTGCGCAGTTTCAGGCTTCTGCTCTGACTGCTCCCTGCGCTTGGCCGAACGGCTGATGCTCAATATGGCTCCTATATATACACAATTTATAATCGTAGAAGTACCGCCCTTGCTTATAAGCGGGAGCGGCTGGCCGGTAACGGGAGCGAGACCCACAGCCACACACATATTGAACAAAGCCTGCGTCACAAGCAGCAATGCAAGTCCCATGGCAAGGAATGCCGGGAAGTTATTCTCACACCGGTTGGCTATCCGTCCGGTGCGGAACAGAAGTATTATATAAAGCATCGCCACAAAAACCGCGCCGAAGATGCCAGTCTCCTCTATTATGATTGCATAAATGAAATCGGAGAAAGCCTGCGAAAGGAAATCGCACTCTTCCGAATTTCCCGGTCCCTTACCGGTGATGTTCGATGATGCTATCGCGATGTTTGCGTGTGCCCACTGTCCGTCTTTGTCCAGATCGACGTCCTCGGCTTTCAGCGGTTTGTTGTAGATGAAATCGTCGATACGCGCTTTCCATGTGTCAAAACGGTGGAATACCTTTCCTACTATCGACTCATCCTTTTGTTTCTCGGCCACGGTCTGAGACATGTCAACGTCTGAGACAGTTTTCTCCCGCTGTCTGTCTGTACCGAAAATCATCACCATCGCAAAGACACCCGACATGATAAGGGCCGTCACTCCGAGCAGTTTTCCAAGCTGTCTTGCAGGCACACGGCCTATCAACATCATCATAAATACCACCAGACACAAGAGAGCCGCAGTGGAAAGGTTCTCGAGCATGATGAGCGGGATGAAGAACAGACACACCGTCAATATGTATCTGAACGCTTGCTTGTCGGCACCCTTATCCGTCTGCATGGCACTCAGAATCTGTGCCACTGCCAATACTATTGTTCCTTTTGCCAACTCCGACGGCTGAAACTGTATGCCCATGATCGGCACCCACCTGTGCGCTCCATTGGTCACTTGGCCAACTATGTACACACTTATGAGCGCCACGAACGATATGCCGAGCATTAGCGGCAAGGCTATTCTGAAATATTTGCACTTTATGTTAAGTGTCACCACCATGAAAAAGATTCCCACCACAAGGATGCTTATGTGCTTCAGAACAGGTGCGACATAGTTTCCTCCCTTGTAAGTCAGCTGCGACGAGGCCGAATAGACCTCAATGATGCTGATGATACACAGGAAAAAGAAAACCATCCATATCACCTTATCGCCTTTGAAAATATTTCCAAAAGTCTTGTTCATAGTTGTTGTTTTGTTGTTTTATTTCTTTTAACAGAAGAGCTAAAGAGCTCTAACGAGTGCCTTGAACTGCTCGCCACGGTCCTCCATATTCTTGAAAAGGTCGAAGCTTGCACAGCAAGGGCTCAGCAGTACGGTGTCGCCCGGTTGAGCGAGTTCATGACATGCTTTCACGCAATCAGCCATATTGTTCGTATCACGTACGGGAAGGCCGAGCTGATCGAAGAAATTGTGAAGCTTGGTATTGTCTGCTCCGAGGTAGACCAAGGCACGGCATTTCTTCAATACCATATCCTTTATCTCGTTGTAATCGTTACCTTTATCCTTTCCTCCCAATATAAGGACAGTTGGCGTAGTCATACTTTCGAGGGCATACCAGCAAGCGTCCACGTTAGTGGCCTTCGAATCGTTGATATACTGCACGCCGTCCACCACAGTCACTTTCTCCAATCTGTGCTCCACTCCGGGGAAATCGCCCAGACACTTACGCAATGTCGCGCTGTCTATTCCCGCAGCCACCGAGGCAATGCCTGCCGCAAGCGAGTTGTACATATTGTGTTTTCCTCTGAGCGACAGTTCCTGCTGCGGCATCTCGAAATGCGCCGGACGTATTATCTCGTAGCGACCGTTGTCGAGATATGCGGCACATCCTTCGCTTTTTGTTTCGGAGAAAGCATACTTGGCAGCCTTGATGTCATACTTAGGCAATTCCTTTGTCACCACAGGATCGTCATTCCAATATATGAAGCAATCGTCTTCGGTCTGGTTCTGCAGTATTCGCATCTTCGCGTCTATATAGTTCTGCATGCAGTTGTCGTAACGGTCGAGATGGTCGGGAGTGATGTTCAATATAATGGCGATATTGGCACGGAAGTCGTACATGTCGTCAAGCTGGAACGAGCTGAGCTCTATCACGTAGCAGTCGTGCGGATCCTCAGCCACCTGAAGGGCGAGTGAACGTCCAATGTTTCCGGCCAGTCCTACATCCAGACCGGCAGTCTTGAAGATGTGATAAATAAGCGATGTGGTGGTTGTCTTGCCGTTGCTGCCAGTTATGCACACCATTTTCGACGATGTGTAACGGCCCGCGAACTCTATCTCGCTTATTATTCCTATGCCCTTCTCCACAGCTTTTCTGACCAAGGGAGCTTCCTTCGGTATGCCCGGACTCTTTATTATCTCGTCAGCATTCAGAATCTTATCCTCCGAATGATGTTTCTCCTCCCATTCAATGCCATGGTCGTCGAGCAGTTTCTTATACTTATCCTTTATGGCCGACATGTCGCTCACAAACACGTCGAAACCTTCCTTTTTCGCCAGTACGGCTGCGCCGGCTCCACTTTCTCCGGCTCCAAGAACTACAATTCTTTTCATATCATTATGGTTGATACGTCAACCGCGTTTTTATCTTATTTTCAGTGTTATTATGGTCATAGCCGCCAGAATTATCGTTATAATCCAGAAGCGTATTGTTATCTTAGACTCATGTATGGCACCTTTAGGTTTCTTCATGAGATATTTGCACTCCGGATCGAGCATTTCCTGCTGTGTCCTGAAATTGTCATGGATAGGCGTGCGCTTGAATATGCGCTGTTTCACGCCGCGACGCTTTCCGAGCTTGTAGTAGTAAACCTGCAGAATGACGCTCAGACTCTCCACAAAGAATATGCCGCAAAGTATAGGCAGCATCAGCTCCTTATGTATTATTATGGCCGAAACGGCTATTATACCTCCGATGGTAAGCGATCCCGTATCGCCCATGAAAACCTGGGCTGGGTATGCGTTGTACCAAAGGAATCCGATGAGCGCGCCGACAAAGGCACACATAAATACCACAAGCTCCTGCGAATCAGGTATATACATTATGTTAAGATAGTTGGCAAACTCCATGTGACTGCTCACATAGGCGAGTATGCCTATCGTGACTCCTATGATGGCAGAGTTTCCCGCGCACATACCGTCCATGCCGTCGTTAAGGTTGGCACCGTTAGACACAGCCGTGACAACAAGTATTGTCATGACGACAAAGAGTATCCATCCCGCCGCAGTCTTGTATTTTCCGCAGAAACCCATTATGTGTGAATAGTCAAGGTTATGGCCTTTGACAAACGGAATGGTGGTCTTGAGCGACTTGCGAGCTTCAGTGCGGTGCTTGACGACAATCTCCTCACCCTGCTGTTTTACGGCGAGGTTCTCGTTCATCTTAACGTCCGGCGACATCCACAGCACCAGCCCGACTATCAATCCGATACTCACCTGGCCCACAATCTTGTATCTTCCCTTCAGACCTTCCTTGTTGCGACGGAATATCTTGATGTAGTCGTCCAGACCTCCGAGCAGTCCCAGCCACACGGTTGTCACTATCATGAGTATGAGATAGATATTGCGCAGACGGCCGAGCAGCAACACCGGCACGAGAATTGCGACAATAATGATGACTCCTCCCATAGACGGCACACCTATCTTCTTCACTCCGAACGGGTCGATGTCTGCCGCACGCTGAGTCTCGGTAATCTGCTTCGAGCGCAGGAATTTTATGAACTTCTCACCAAACCATGCCGATATGATAAGCGAAAGCATCAGTGCCAGAAGCGACCTGAACGATATGTATCCCCAAAGATGTGATCCGGAAATGCCATACTCCTCCAGAAACCGGAACAAATAATATAACATTGGCTTTTCGTTTTAATGTTTTTACGCTATTACCTTGATTATCTCCGTATTGACGCCACAACCGCTCAGGCTTTCTGTTCAGTTGTGCCGAAGAACTCTCTCACCACCTCGTGGTCGTCGAAATGGTGCTTCACACCCTTTATCTCCTGATAGTCCTCATGTCCCTTACCGGCAATGAGCACCACGTCGCCCTTCTTTGCCATCATGCAGGCAGTGCGTATTGCCTCCTTACGGTCGACAATGCTTATCACCTTCTTCATCTGCTGCGCGTTCAGTCCGGCAAGCATATCGTTGATGATGTCCTGCGGTTCCTCGAAGCGCGGGTTATCACTTGTTATTATCACCTTGTCGCTCTGTGCCACAGCTTCCTGTGCCATGAGCGGACGTTTGCCCTTGTCGCGGTTGCCGCCTGCACCACACACTGTGATGACGCTGCCCCGTCCGTTGAGCACCTCATGTATTGCGCCAAGCACATTCTTCAATGCGTCAGGCGTATGTGCATAGTCGATAATTGCCGTGTAACCTTCCGGCGAGTGTATAGGTTCGAGTCGTCCGTTCACACTATGCAGTGTGCTGAGCACGACAAGGATGTCTTCCGGTTTCTGACCGAGCATAACAGCTGCGCCGTAAACGGCAAGCAGATTGCTGAGATTGAACTTTCCTATGAACTGAACACCTACCTCGCGACCGTCTATCTCAAGATACATACCCTCGAAATGACACTCCAGCAGACGTCCCTTGAAGTCGGCCATTGTGCGTGTGGAATAGGTCTTCACCGTGGCTTTGGTATTCTGCACCATCACCATTCCGTTCTTGTCGTCGGCGTTGGTTATGGCGAAAGCCGACTTGGGCAGACCGTCGAAGAAAGCCTTCTTGGCGTCGCGGTAGTTCTCGAAAGTCTTATGATAATCGAGATGGTCGCGTGTAAGGTTTGTGAATATACCTCCGGTGAAATGCAGTCCGCCGATACGTTTCTGTGCTATGGCGTGCGAGCTGCACTCCATGAACGCATATTCACATCCGGCCTCAACCATGCGTGCCAGCAGAGCATTGAGCTCTATCGGGTCGGGCGTGGTATGGTCGGCAGGTATCTTCTCGTCTACGATATAGTTGCAGACAGTTGACAACAATCCGCACTTATGTCCCAGCTTTGTGAACATATTATATAATAAGGTGGCGATGGTAGTCTTTCCGTTGGTACCGGTAACGCCGACAAGTTTCAGCTTCTTTGACGGCTCGCCGTAGAACATTGTCGACACTTTGCCTACCACATCCTCTGTCGATTCCACCTGCACATAGGTGACGCCGTCCGCACATGTTTCCGGCATGGTCTCACACAGCACGGCAGCGGCTCCGGCCTCCAAAGCCTTTCCTATATATTTATGTCCGTCAACCTGAGTTCCCTTCATTGCCACGAAGAGATGTCCTTTACCTGTATGCCTGGAGTCAATGCTCACACCTGTAATATCAACTTCTTCATCGCCAACAATAGCGACGGGCTTTATGTCCTTCAGAATCTGTCTAAGTTCCATATATTATATATTTATTGTTTTCTACCTGTTAATTCATTATCTCAATACCAACTGACACGTCATACCCTTACGTGTGGCGCGTCCTGGCGGAATGCTTTGCTCCACCACCTTACCGCAGCCTTTAAGTCTCACCCTCAGTCCGCGGCTTTCGAGAATATACACAGCGTCGCGCGCACCCATACCGGTCACGTCAGGCATGTCGGGCTGATTGCCCACTTTCTCACGCATCAGCGTTATGCTGTTTCCCGTCTTCTCGGCCTTACCCCAGATAGGATTGCCGTCGGCGTAAGAGCCGCTCCAGTCGGCACGCGGTCTGAATCCGAGATACTTGAGCACATAATCGGCGGCAAGTATGTTGCCACTCTTAACGTCGGGCAGAAGCACTGAGGTAGAGTCGCGGGCGTCGCGGACATCGAGTTTTATGTTCTGTGCCATAATGCCTTCGGCTATGTTGTGGAACACCAGACCACTCATACCGCCGCCCGATGCCGGCAGTCCCGACTTCTGTATGCAGACTATGCAGCTGTAGCGCGGATTGTCGGCGGGGAAATATCCGGCAAAGCTGAGCAGATAGTTTACCATGCCGCTCTTATATCCTGCCGCACCCTGTGATATCTGTGCCGTTCCCGTCTTGCCGGCAACCTTGAATGCCTTCGAACCGGCCTTCTTTCCAAGGCCCTCGCTCACCACCTTTTCCAATATTGTCTGTATCTTTCCAAGCGTACTCGGCTTGCATATGCTCTCCCTCATCACCTCAGGCGGATACTCGGCTATTATCTTTCCGTCCTTCGACACTGCCTTGACAAAACGTGGTCTCATCATCTTTCCGCCGTTGGCTATGGCGTTATAGAATGTCAGAGTAGATATAGGTGGTATCTGTGTCTCGTAGCCTATGCTCATCCACGGCAGCGACGTCTTGCTCCAGTTCACATACTGTCGGCCTTCCTTCTTAGGCATTCTTATGCGTGCCGACGATGATCCGGCAAAAGGCAGGCGCAAATCGTCGGCAAGTCCGAGGCGGTAGATGCCTTCGACGAATTTCTCCGGATGATTCTTATAGTGGTCGTCTATTATACGGCTCACTCCCACATTCGAGCTCACCATGAGCGTCTGCGGCAATGTGAGCATGCCGTAACCGCCGCGCCGCCAGTTGTGGTCGCGCATCTCACGGCCATACATCGGCCATACGCCTCCGCCCGTTTCCACGCGTTCAGTGGTATCCACCACGCCGTCGTCGAGCGCAACCATTATCGAAGCAGTCTTGAATACCGAGCCCGGTTCGAGTAAGTCGCTCACGGCATGGTTCTTTCTCTCGCGGTACTCACCGTCGCCACACTTCTCCATATTCACAATGGCCTTAACGTCGCCCGTGGCAACTTCCATGACGATAGCCACGCCCACGTTACCGTTTATCTTCTTCAGCTCGTCTATCACCGACCGCTCTGCCAGGTCCTGCATCGTAACATCTATTGTCGTTACGATGTCGGCACCGTCAACAGGCTGTGTGTCCGGTATCGGAAGGAAACGATTGAGCACCTTACGTTTATGCACCAGACCGGTCTCGCCACGCAACACCGAGTCGTATGCCAGCTCCAATCCGTAGCGCGCCGAGTCTTTAGCTCCATACAATTCACCGAGCGTACGGCTCGCAAGTGAGCCGTAAACATGATTGCGGGCATTGAACTCATTGGCATAAAATCCGCTTACATATTTAGACTTGATGTTGAAGACCGGCAGAGATTTCACCTCCATATAAGTATTATAACTTACGCGATCAGGCCAGACAGGCCAGCAACGGCTCTTCAGATCATATCCTTTTTTAAGATATTCCTTAAAATAAGCTGCCGACTTCTGCGGGAATATTGCGCTAAGGCCTTCGGTTATGGAGTCTATTTTAGCCAGCCATAACGAATCAGTGCCCGAGTTGTGCATGGTTTCGAAATCCACCAACAGTTTATACTCAGGCAACGTCGAAACCATCAGCAGGCCGTCAGAGCTCAGTATGTTGCCGCGGACAGGATTCACCGGCACGCTGTCGGCCTTCACCCTGTCGGCCACGTCGAGCCAGAAGTCGCGGCGGGCAGTCATGATATACATTGCTCTCGCCACCACCGACACGGCCACGAACATCAGCACGATGGCTATGAAACTATAACGGGGTGTTATTTTCTTTGAATCGAACTTACTCATTTTGCGGAACGTTTATTATATATGGAGGTTGTTTTGATATGTGCAGCGTACTGTCCTTGCTCAGTCTGAGCTGTTCCAGCACACGGCTCTCGCGGCTCATCTCAGTGAGCACGCTTGTGCTTGAGAGGGCTTTATATTTGGCGTCCTTCAGCTCTTTGTTCAGATTGTCTATCTGGATGAGATACTGTTGGCAGCTGTATCTGTTTGATATGTATATCACAAGGAAAAGCGTAATGAGCAGGAACACCCATATCTGCCGTCTTATAGGCTCTGCGTTGAGGATGTCACCGCCGAGTATCTTTCCCAAAGTGAAGTTGCGCGACAGAGGTTCCTCGCCTTCGTTGGCATGCTCCCTTATGACGTCGGCAAACGACTCCGGTTTAGCCTCATCCTCCGAAGCGGCTTCCTTCCCGGGCTTCTTCTCCCGCGACTCAGCCTTGCGGTCCTTCAGATTGGTTATCACCTCTACAGGGTCTATGTCTTTTTTCTTATCGTCTTCGCTCATATTTTCTCTGCTATTCTAAGTTTTGCACTGCGGCTGCGCGGATTGGCAGCCTGTTCCTCTGCCGACGGCACAATCAGACGGCCATCTACCGGACGGAACGGAGTAAGCCTGCGGCCGAAGAAGTCCTGTTCGATGCGGCCCTCGGCATTGCCCGATTTTATCATGTTCTTCACGATGCGGTCTTCTATCGAATGATAGGTTATCACCGACAGACGTCCACCCGTACACAGCAGACGGGCGGCTGCGGCGAGCATCTCGCGCAGGGCGTCCATCTCGTGGTTCACCTCCATGCGCAGCGCCTGGAACAGACGCGCCATGTCTTTCTTCTCTCTTCCGCGGTTCATAAGCGGTTCGGCCACCTTCAGCAGGTCGCCCGTGGTGAGCAACGGGGCTGCCTCACGCGCCTTGACCACGGCCGCCGCTATGCGTCTCGACTGTCTGAGCTCGCCGTACATGTAAATCACATCGGCCAGACGGGCCTCGTCGTAGGTGTTGAGTATGTCGGCGGCAGTAGTTCCCGAACGCTTGTTCATGCGCATGTCGAGCGGAGCCTCGAATCTGAAAGAGAACCCGCGGCTCTCGTCATCGAGATGATGCGACGACACGCCGAGGTCGGCCAACAGACCGTCTATATGCTCCACGCCGTAATAGCGCATCCAATTCTCGAGATAGCGGAAATTGCTGCGCACGAACGTAAAGTTGCTGCCGGCATCCGGGATGTTGCGCTCGGCGTCGGCATCCTGGTCGAAGCTGTACAGATGGGCGGCATCGTCGAGCCGTGAGAGAATCTCGCGCGAATGGCCGCCACCGCCGAACGTCACATCCACATACACGCCGCCCGGGTGTATGGCGAGGCCGTCAACGCTCTCCTTCAGGAGCACCGGCACGTGATATGTACCCGCAACGACGGGCGTAGCATTCTTATCAGTCATTTGTCTTGTTGTTTTCATCAGTATCAATGGTTCCGCCGTGCATAAGCGTCTCAAGTGCGGCACCGAACTCGGCGCTGTCCATGAACGGCGTCTGAAGGGCTTCGCTGCTCCATATCTCGATGGTATCGCCCATGCCGATAAACCTCACCGACTGGGTTATTCCTGCCATCGCGAGATAGCGGCGTGGCAAAAGTATGCGACCGTTTGCGTCTATCGACATCACCTCGGCATCCGACACGAACTGGCGGAATATCTGCTGATGGGTGGCGTTCCAGCGGTTGAGCCGTGAGCGGAGCACATCCATCTGCTCGTTCCACACCGACGCGGGATAGAGCACGAGGCACGACTGGAAGACATCCTTGCGCAGAACAAGGCTGTCCTCGCCCGCTGCCTGCAATTCCTTGCGGAATACTGCAGGCAGGAAAACCCGGCCTTTGGCATCGGTTCTGGCTTCTATGTTACCAATAAATCGCACTTTCACCTAATTAAACACAATCAGGCTTCAAAGATACACAAAATTCACCACATTCACCCACTATTCTCCACAAAAATTTAAATAAAATTTTATAATGTGCAAACGGTGCGTCAAGCTACTACTCAGACTTTAGCAAGAGGCGCGGCTCGGAGCAATTTCATGATTGCTATATATCAACTACAAATTGCCGAATGTTAAAATTCAGCCGTTCAAAATTCGCTGTCGGCGGCCCTGACACGTCCAAAAGTGTAAATATGACCAGAATTTCGCCATTTTCCACAAAACTCTGGTTTACAACTACTTACACGAAAACAGGATTCACACGTCACTGAACTCTCTCTGCGAAACGGCCCATTTCGGCTTCCGATATGCACCATTTCGGAGCACGATAAAGCCCATATCAGGGCATGATAAAGCCGAAAACGCAGGCCGAAACAGGCTTTTTCGCAACGTCGGTCAGCCGAAACGGCCATTCCGACAGTTCTTTTTCAACAACCCATTCCGATGAAATGGGCAAAAATAAAGGTTTTCACCAATCTCCGATTTTCTGTTTACAGATTGTGAACGGAGTATTTTTCGAAAATTATTTAACTTAAAAGTGTTAAAGCATAATGCCGCTGGCAAAAGGTAACAAGAACCCACACAAACGCCATCAAACGAGCATCCTCCACACAACCGATAAGGTTCCAACATGACATACCGCGACAGGTAACATTTTACAATATCATGTCAAATTATCCAACAAATGAACTTTTCTTCATAAAAATGTGGATATATTAAAAAGTTATGATAACTTTGCAGCAAATAATGTAATAAAAACGCATGCTCGAAACTACTGAGAGAACCATAGATCTTGACAGAATCATCAGAGAAAAGATGGGTGACAAAGCCAAATATGTACCGGCTCTTGCCGTGAAATGGCTTAAACACATCATTCATCAGGACGAGGTGAACAAGTTTTTATGGGAGAGCCGCGACAAGAAAGGCACAGAATGGCTCGAGGAATGTACCAGATACCTTGACATGACGCTCAATATTGAAGGAATGGAGAACCTGCCCGACAAGAACGACGGCAGACTTTACACCTTCGTTTCAAACCATCCGCTCGGAGGAGTTGACGGAGTGGCGCTCGGAGCGATAATAGGGCGACACTACGACGGACGGTTCAGATATCTGGTGAACGACCTTCTGATGAACCTGCCTGGTCTGGCACCGCTGTGCATTCCGATAAACAAGACTGGAAAACAAAGCCGCAACTTCCCCGAAATGGTGGAATCGGGCTTTGCCGGCGACAACCACATACTGATGTTCCCGGCGGGCATCTGCTCACGAAAGATAAACGGGAGCATACACGACCTGCCTTGGAAAAAGACATTCATAACAAAAAGCGTGGAGACACACCGCGACGTGGTGCCGATACACTTCGGCGGACGCAACTCCGACTTTTTCTATGGCCTGGCAAACGTATGCAAGGCGCTGCACATCAAATTCAACATCGCAATGCTCTTTCTTGTCGATGAAATGTACAAAAACGTGCACAAGACATTTCGCGTGGCAATAGGAAAACCCATTCCGTGGCAGACCTTCGACAAATCGAAAACACCGGTGGAATGGGCAAAATTCGTGCAAGACGAGGTGTATAAACTCTGAAAACGCACCGCACCGACAGAATAATCAGAACTGAAATATCCATATCATAAACTAACAAAAATGGAAGAAGCAATAATCCAACCCATCAGCAAGGAACTCATCAAAAGAGAGCTCACGCCTGAGAGACAACTGCGCATGACAAACAAAAGCCACAACGAGATATACGTCATCACGGCAAACGACTCTCCGAACGTGATGAAGGAAATAGGACGTCTGCGTGAGACGGCTTTCCGCGAAGCGGGAGGCGGAACGGGAAAATCTATGGATATAGACGAGTTCGACCTGGGCGACAACTGCTACAAACAGCTCATCGTGTGGAATCCTGAGGCCGAGGAAATTATAGGCGGCTACCGCTACCTGCTCGGAACCGACTGGAAGCTCAACGCCGACGGACAGCCTCACCTCGCAACGAGCCACATGTTCCACTTCTCCGACAAGTTCATCAAGGAGTATATGCCTTATACCGTGGAGCTGGGACGTTCGTTCGTGTCGCCTGAATATCAGAGTTCGAAAATGGGCTCAAAGAGTCTTTTCGCGCTCGACAACCTTTGGGACGGCCTCGGAGCACTGACTGTGATACGTCCGAACATAAAATATTTCTTCGGCAAGATGACCATGTACCCATCGTACATCCGTCGTGGAAGAGACATGATACTCTATTTTCTGAAAAAGCATTTCGACGACAAGGAGAACCTCATCATACCGATGAAACCGCTGAAAATAGAGACTGACGAGAACGAGCTCAAGGAACTTTTCTGCGAGGACGACTTCAAGAAAGACTACAGAATACTAAACCGCGAGATCCGTAAGCTGGGATATAACATTCCGCCATTGGTGAACGCATACATGGGACTGAGCCCCACGATGAAGCTCTTCGGCACAGCCATAAACTACGGATTCGGCGACGTGGAGGAGACAGGCATCCTCATAACCGTGGACGAGATACTGGAGGAGAAACGCATCCGCCACATCGACTCGTTCATAAAGGAGCACCCGGAAGCACTGAAGATAACAAGCGGTGCCAACACGGTGATATACAAGGAAAAGAAATAATACTTCAAGCTACGGCATAAAGCGGCACCGCAAATACGCGGGGCACGCCACGCCGGGGCAGGACGTCAAAAGACAGCGGTCTGAAACGTCTGTACCGCCGGCACGACACGCCTTTAATAACGGCCAGAGAAAGCACAACGGCGCAACAGCGAAGCGCGCCGACTTGACTACTATCAGCAAGACCACAACATAATAACGCCATACCGGCATAGCCGGAACGTCTGCACGGCAAGACGGACAGACGCATATCAGACAGACATAAACAACCTAATTTATCAACTTAACAATAAAAACTATTCTTATGAACGTCAAAACGCTTGTATCTGCTTTTGCAGTGGCTGCAATGATGTCGTACGGCAGCACTACCGCAAAGGCGCAAACCCCGAGACCGGAGTATCCCCGCCCGCAATTCGAACGCAGCGAATGGGTGAATCTCAACGGAACATGGACATACTCGTTTGATTTCGGCCGCACAGGAAGAGACAAAGGATGGCAGAACAACGCCTCGTTCGACGGCAAGATAACCGTGCCTTTCTGTCCGGAAAGTTCGCTCTCAGGAGTGAAATATACCGATTTCATCAATACCATCTGGTATCAGCGCAAGATCGACATTCCTGCCGCATGGAACGGGAAAAAGATATTGCTCAACTTTGGAGCGGTGGATTATGAGGCACACGTCTTCATCGACGGAAAACTCGTGCGCCGTCACTTCGGCACAGGCTCGTCGTTCTCATGCGACATCACAAAATTCGTGAAGGCTGGTCAGCAGCACAATCTGGTGGTGCTCGTGAACGATAATCTCCGCGACCACAAGCAGCCGGGAGGCAAACAGAGCTTCGGTTTCTACTCGGCAGGCTGCAACTACACCCGCGTAACAGGTATATGGCAGACTGTCTGGATGGAAGCCGTCGCTGAAGAAGGTCTGAAGTCTGTATTCGCAACTCCGGACATCGACCAGAAGCAACTCGTCATCCATCCGCAATTCTATCAGGAAAGCAACACCAACAAACTTGTCGTAACTCTTTACGACGGCAAGAAGGCTGTGGCTTCAAAGACCGTGAGCTGCACCAACAACTCTGTAATAGTGCTTCCGGTGAAGAACATGAAGCTGTGGAGTCCGGAATCGCCTTTCCTCTACGACATCACATACAAAGTGGTGAAAGACGGCAAAACCATCGACGAGGTGAAATCGTATGCAGGAATGCGTAAGGTGCATGTGGCAAACGGATATTTCTATCTGAACAACAAACCTTACTTCCAGCGTCTCATCCTCGACCAGGGTTATTATCCTGACGGAATCTGGACCGCACCGACAGACGAGGCTCTCAAAAAAGACATAGAACTCTCAAAAGAAGCCGGTTTCAACGGTGCACGCCTGCACCAGAAGAGCTTTGAGGAGCGCTATTATTACTGGGCTGACAAGCTGGGCTACCTCACTTGGGGCGAATCTGCAAGCTGGGGACTCGACGTGAACAACGAGCTGGCTGTGCGCAACTTTATCTCTGAGTGGACCGAGCTCGTGGCACGCGACCGCAACCACCCGTCTCTCGTAACATGGACTCCGCTCAACGAGACTTGGGACGCTAACAACTCGGGCGTTTACACACGCTTTGTCGAGGACTTATACGACATAACAAAGGCCATGGACAGCACCCGTCCGGTGAACGATGCCAGCGGCGACTGCCACGTGAAGACCGATATATGGAGCGTGCACAACTACGAGCGTGACCCAGAAAAGCTCAAGCAGGCATTCACATTCGAGAACGGTAAGGAGCCTTACCGTAACACGATGGACCGCAAAGACTGGCTCGCATGCTACGACGGACAGCCGTATATGGTCGATGAATTCGGCGGTCTTGCATGGATTCGTGAGTCCGAGCGCAAGGGCAACTCATGGGGTTACGGCTCCGAAATCAAGTCGATGGAAGATTTCTACAAGATTCTTCAGGACGAGGTTGACGCTCTGAAAGCAAGCAAGCATGTAGTGGGCTTCTGCTACACTCAGCTCACCGACGTTGAACAGGAGCAGAACGGTATATACTATTATGACCGTACTCCGAAGTTCGACATGAAACGTATCAAAGCAATATTCGAAAGAATACCTTCAATCATTGAAGATCCTCAGGACCTGAGCTATTAATAAGACAATGAAGAAAAAGAAAACCGGAGACGCGCAATGCGCTCCGGTTTTTTGTTTTATCGTTTTTAAGGCTCTGCCGCATTAATTCTTTTGCCACGGCAGAGCTTTACTTTTCCGCCATTTCATCGGTATCATTATTCTGCGGAAATAATGCTTTAATCCGCAGAAATGCGCCATTTCATCGCCATATCCGCCATCATCCGCGTGCCGGTAAGGCCTGTTCCTCCGGCATAATGATTATTTATCACGTCACGGTTCACGGCGTTTCAGATGTTCAGACTATCGGAAGCGATGTTCCGTTTATCTTCTGATAGATATCGAGGGCGAACACATCAGTCATTCCACTGACAAAATCTATCACTGCCATGATGCGGGTCTCTATGTCGTCGCTGTTTATGTCGTACTGGCTGCTGAACCGTTTGCGCAGCTGACCCGAATGATATTTCTCCGGACTCAGCGCTGCTTCTATAAGCGTTTCCATCAGAGTCTCGATTATCTTATAACCGCTCAGCTCCACGTCGAGCACAGGTTTGCTGTTGTATATCTTCTCACAACTCAACTTCGCGCAGGCTCTGTAAGCGTCGCGCACAGGCGGATCGATATGGTCGATGAGACTGCCTTCGAACGTGCCTGACATTATTTCGTCCTCATGCTCTACGAAAGCGCGGGTACATTCAGCAACGAGTTTTCCTATGACACGGGCACGCATATACACCACTTTCTCGTTGTCATCGGTCAGTTCTTCATCCACTATGCGCTTGAGAATGTATTTCTTTATCTCGTCATCGAAGAATCCGAGCAACAGATTGCGCGTCTCGTCGAACGTGATGATCTTCAGTTTGTGGGCATCCTCTATGTCCATTATCTCATAACAGATGTCGTCCGCAGCCTCAACAAGATATACAAGCGGATGGCGGGCGTATCTTATCGGTTCTCCGGGTGCCGACTTACGGATTATGCCCAATTCATCGGCAACTTTACAATAAGCGTCGGCCTCGGAACAGAAGAATCCGAACTTGCCGTGAGCTCCGGCGCAACGGCTCGAAAATGGATATTTCACCACACTCGCAAGAAGCGAATAGGTCATGACAAAACCGCCGACACGACGACCGCGGAAACGGTGTGTGAGCAGACGGAAAACATTAGCATTACCCTCAAAACGTATTATGTCGTTCCAGAAACCGTCGCTCACGATATCTTTCACGCAGAGTCCCGAACCGTCAGTAAAAAATGCCTGGATGGCCTTCTCGCCGCTGTGACCGAACGGAGGATTACCCATGTCGTGGGCAAGACACGCCGTACTGACTATGGTTCCTATCTCCTCAAACAGCGTTCCGCTGAGAGTCGGGTCGCGTTTTATTATTTCCTGTGCCACATCATTGCCCAACGACATGCCCACACTCGCCACCTCAAGGCTGTGGGTGAGCCGGTTGTGCACGAAGATGCTGCCCGGAAGCGGGAATACCTGCGTCTTGTTCTGCATACGTCTGAACGGCGCCGAGAATATAAGTCGGTCGTAATCACGCTTGAACTCCGACCTGTCGTCGTGACGCTGTGCATGCTTCGACTCCTGTCCGAATCGCTTGTTGGAAATCAGTTTGTGCCAATCCATTCTCATATTTTCTTTCTTTGATGTCATTGCGACACAAAATTAGGCTATTTTATTTCCCCATCCAAAAATATCATTGCTTTTTTTATCATCCGCAGGAACGCCGTCACTGACATTCCGTCGATAACCATATCATTTCTCGACACGCCCCATACAGTCAGGCCGGGCTATGCTTTCCGCCGGTAAGTCACGGCCTCGCGCTCCGGTGATAAAATGCACAGCGAAGAGCCGTTCTGCCCGTCGCAAAGTATTATTTAATGCTAAAAATTAAGTTATGTGAATATTATTATTTATTTTTGCAAACTAAAACATAAACTGAGATGATAAAAATCAAAGTAGTAAACAAAGGCAATCAACAATTACCAGAATATGCGACACCGCTCAGCGCGGGCATGGACCTGAGGGCAAACATCGGAGAGGACATCGTGCTGAAGCCGATGGAGCGCCGCCTCATCCCCACCGGACTGCACATAGCACTGCCCGAAGGCTATGAGGCTCAGGTAAGACCACGCAGCGGACTCGCCCTGAAACACGGCATAACCGTGCTCAACAGCCCGGGAACAATCGACGCCGACTACCGCGGCGAGATATGTGTGCTGCTGATAAACCTGTCTGACAATGACTTCACCATTACCGACGGCGAACGCATCGCACAGATGGTGATAGCACGTCACGAGCAGGGTGAATTCGTGATTGTGGACGAACTGGACGCCACCCTGCGCGGTGAGGGCGGATACGGACATACTGGAGTCAAATAAGAACAATGTCTAAAACATCAATAAACAAACTGCCTATTGCCATAATATCGGCAATATTGCTCGGCGTCATACTGCCGATGACGGTTCAAGGCAACAGCGACAAGAAAACCACGACGGTCTCAGGCGACAGCCTCTCATACAATGATCGCCGGCGATACGACTATTTCTTTCTTGAAGCTATATGCAAACAGAATGAAGGCAAGTACGACGCGGCTTTCGAACTGCTCAACCACTGTCTGGAGATAAACCCAAAAGCAGCTGAAGCATATTACGCCAGAGCATCTTACTTCTCCGAAATGCAGATGGACTCGCTGGCTCTGAAAGACATAGAGAAAGCCGCCGCGCTCAATCCGGACAACGATACTTACCAGGAGCGCGTGGCTCAATACTACATCAACGCCGGCAACTACGACAAGGCGATAACAGCATACGAGAACCTGTATGAGCACCACAAAGACCGCAGCGACGTGCTTGCAATACTGTTGCAGCTGTACAATCACAACCGTGACTACAAGAATATGCTCGGCACAATCGGCCGTATGGAGCAGGTGGAAGGCAACAGCGACGAGCTTACTCTCACCAAAATGAATGTCTATGAGATGAAAGGCGACACCAAAATGGCTGAGAAAATGCTGCAATCGCTCACCGAGGCTCACCCCAGCGATGCCGTTTACAAAGTTATGTATGGCAACTGGCTGCTGCAGAAAGGCAAGAAAGAAGAGGCTCACAAGATGCTTACCGCCGCGCTGGAAGACGATCCTGACAACGAATCGGCACAAAGCTCGATGTACGACTACTACCGTTCTACCGGACAGGATTCGCTCGCGACAATCACACGCGACAGATTGTTGCTCAACAAAAAGACATCTTCCAAAACAAAACTGGCAATGTTCAACCAGCTGATAAAGGAGAGCGAGGATGCCGGAGGCGACAGCACCGCAATACTGCAAATGTTCGACAAGGTGATTGCCACCGACAAGGCTGACACCGACATACCAACCCTGAAGGCCGCATACATGGAACTCAAGAAGATGCCTGAGGACTCAGTGAACAACGCCTTCAAGTATGTACTGAACGTGGCACCCGAAAACACTTACGCCGTAAAGAAGCTCATAGAGTCTTACTGGAACAAACAGAGATGGGACGACATAATAAATCTGTGCAAGCAGTCGGTGTTATACAACCCTGAGGACATGACATTATACTACTTCCTCGGACTTGCACATTTCCAGAAAGACGAGGAAGACGAAGCCCTCGACGCCTTCAAGCGCGGTGTGGGCGAGATAAACAACGAGAGCGATCCGGACATTGTATCAGACTTCTACGCCATAATGGGCGACATACTCTATAAGAAAGGCAAACCCGAAGAGGCTTTCGCGGCATACGACAGCTGCCTGCAATGGAAGGAAGACAATATCTCATGTCTCAACAACTACGCTTATTATCTCAGCGAACTCGACCGCGACCTTGACAAAGCCGAGCAGATGAGCTACAAGACAGTGACCGCCGAACCGAACAACGCGACATATCTCGACACCTACGCATGGATTCTTTTCATGAAAGGACGCTACAGCGAAGCCAAGAGTTACATAGACCAGGCACTGTCGGTAGAGTCGGACAGCACCATCGGACCGGTTGTCATAGAACACGCCGGAGACATATACGCCATGAACGGCGATACGTCCAAAGCGGTGGAATACTGGGAAAAGGCTCTCAGCATGGGCGGAGACAAAGCCATACTCCAGAAAAAAATAAAACAGAGGAAATATATAAAGAAGAAATAGCCATGGCGTATGGTTGCCGCCTACGTAGTGTCCAACAATGCTGCGGAGGCGGCACGCCAACTCCATAAAAGACCGGACACCCTGCCCTCACGCGGCAGAGGTCCACACTTATGGTCGCAACCGACGCGCCATCCGGCGCACACCGCCACGCCACAGGCAAAGAATCATACAATAACAAACCATACGTTATATGAAAGCATTCAGACTGATACTCCCGCTTATGCTCCTGCTTGCATCGTGTGCGAGCAAGAAAGTACTCGTGGCTGACACCGACCGCAAAGACGCTACTGCCACCACCGGCGGCCAACAGACCGGAGTGATACAGGAATTGTCGTTCATGCAGAAAGTGGCCGACACACGTGTCTATGCCAAGAACATCGTGGGCGACATGACCTTCAGCATACAGACAAAAGGCGACGACATCTCCGTTCCAGGAGCAGTACACATGCGCGAGAACGAGATAATCAGACTGCAGCTGTTCATTCCGCTGCTCGGCAGCGAGATAGGACGCATAGAGTTCACCCCCGACCATGTGCTCGTGATAGACCGTATGCACAAAGAATACATCGAGGCAAGCTATGACCAGGTGTCGTTTCTAAAGAACAACGGCATCAATTTCTACACTCTTCAGGCTCTGTTCTGGAACCGTCTGTTCCTGCCAGGCCAACAGCAAGTGAGTGAGTCGGCGCTAAAGAAGTTCAATGTCGATACCAGTGCCGCCGGCGAAACCCTGCCCATAACATTCACCAACGGCAACATGACCTTCACATGGAAAGCCGGAAAGAGCGACGGACTGATAACAGAAGCCGACGTAGCATACAACAGTACCACGCACGGCACGTCATCGCTCAACTGGAAATACGGAAATTTCAGGAACGTAGGAGTGAAACTCTTCCCGTCGCTCCAGACATTCAAGTTCACCACCACCGCGACAAAGCGTCAGCAGGAAGTGACGGTGAGCATCAGAATGAGCGAAGTGAAGGACGACAGCAAATGGGACACGAAGACCACAATATCGTCTAAATACAAGAAAGTAAGCACCGACGACATAATAAAAAAACTATTGAGTCTGTAAATGAAACGCATTTTCTCCATATTCATCATCCTCGCGCTGGCCTCAACTCTGACGGCACAGACCAAGCGCACCACCCAGACGAAGAAGACAACTACCACCACTACAAGGAAAAAGACTTCTTCAAAGTCATCGTCACAGAGCAAGAAGAAGACTTCGACGTCGAAAAAAAAGACTGCCAAATACAGCAACTCGTCCATCAAGGGACTGCAGTCCAAGCGCTCGCAGATACAGAAAAACATAAGACAGCAGGAGAAAGCATTGCGCAACAACAAGGCCGACGTACAGAAGCGTCTGCAGAACCTCTTGGCGATAAACGGAGAAATAGACAAGCACGAGAAGAACATCCGTCAGATAGAAAGCGACATAAAGACGCTCGACAACAACATAAGGATACTCAACGCACAGCTTAAAACGCTCGAACAGCAGCTCAAGGAGCGCAAGACGAAATACATAAAGTCGATGAGATACATCACAAGACAGCACACCGTGCAAGACCGTCTTATGTTCATATTCTCGGCCGAGAGCTTCACACAGATGTACCGCCGCCTGCGGTTTGTGCGCGAATATGCGGAATACCAGAGGGCGCAGGGCGAAATGGTGAAGTCGAAACAGGCTCAGGTGCGTGAGAAACAGACACAGCTGCAACAGGTGAAGAACCGCAAGAACAGTCTTCTGAGCAAAGGTCAGAGAGAGCGCGAGTCGCTCGAAGGACAGAAGGCCGAGCAGCAGAAAGTGGTTAAGACGCTGCAGAAACAGCAGCGCACCATACAGCAGCTCATAGACAAGCAGCGCAAGGAAGACGCAGCCCTGAACGCCCAGATAGACCGACTCATCGCCGAGGAGGTGGCTAAAGCCAAGGCGCGTGCCGAGGCTGAGGCAAAGCGTAAGGCAGAGGAAGCCGCAAGAAAGAAGCGTGCAGAGGAATTGGCACGCAAGAGAGCGGCGGCAGAGGCAGAGGCAAGAGCGAACGAGAAGCGCATAGCCGAGGCACGAAAGCGCGAGGCGAAGATGAAGGAGGCGGCACGAAAGGCGGCCGAACGCGACAATGAGCGTGCGCGAGAGAAAGCCATGCAGAAAGCACGCGAGGCGACAGCCGAACGCGAGGCGGCCGAGCGTAAGGCTGAAGCCGACGAGCGCCGCAACCGCGAGGAAATGAATCGCGAGAAACGCCGCAACACCATGACATCGTCTGTGAGCAGCGTTGACCGCAAGCTGAGCAGCAACTTCGAGGCCAACCGCGGCCGACTGCCAATGCCTATCACCGGCAGCTACCGCATAGTGAGCCACTTCGGACAGAACAATGTGGAGGGACTCAAGGGCGTGACCATCGACAACAAGGGTATCAACATTCTCGGAAGTCCGGGCTGCAAGGCGCGCGCAATATTCAACGGTGAGGTGAGCGCCGTATTCGGATTCAGCGGTTCGATGGTGGTAATGGTGCGCCACGGCATCTACATATCAGTCTATTGCAACCTCAGCTCCGTAAGCGTGCACCGCGGACAGAGCGTTTCTACAGGTCAGCAGCTCGGTACTGTGGCACGCGACAACATCCTGCAATTCCAGCTTCGCCGCAATCTCGAGAAGCTGAATCCGGAATCATGGCTCAGATAAATGTCCGAACAGAGGCATGAGACCCAAGCCATCTGCCACCGATACAGACAAAACAGACTTACAAGAACCACAGATACTAAAAATCCCGGCGTCATCCGAGCGCCGGGATTTTCTGTATATCATCCTACGATTTCCTTATTCTCATCATCCATTCTTCACACCGAGGTCGAGTCCGTCGAGCATTCTTACATACATGTCAATGGCCTCCCCGATCTCGCTCAGGCATATATACTCGTCCGCCGAATGTGAGCGCGCCGAGTCGCCCGGCCCTATCTTCAGCGAGTCGAACGGCATGAGAGCTTGGTCGCTGAGCGTAGGCGAACCGAAAGGCGTCATGCCCAGCTCCACACAGCGGCGCACAAGCGGATGGCCGGCGTCTATGCCCGACGAATGAAGGCGGAACGAACGCGCCTTCACATCGCTCTTCAGATGGCTGCGCACTATGTCGTACACCTCCTCGTTGGTGTAAAGCTCGTTGGTGCGCACGTCCACAACCATCGTGCAACGGTCGGGCACCACATTGTGCTGTGTGCCCGCGTTTATCACCGTCACGTTCATCTGCGTAGGTCCGAGAAAGCGGCTCACCTTCTCAAACTTATAGCTGCGCATCCAGCAAAGGTCGTCCAATGCCTCGTATATGGCGTTCACGCCTTCGCCGCGGGCGGCATGTCCCGACTTGCCACGCGCCGTTACGTCGAGCACCATCAGTCCTTTCTCGGCCACGGCAGGCTGCATGCGCGTGGGCTCTCCCACTATCGCCACGTCTATGCGAGGCAGCAGCGGCAGTACCATAGATATTCCCGACGCGCCGGACAACTCTTCCTCAGCCGACGCCAGATACATAATATTATAACTTCTCTGCCGTCCCGACATGATGCGGAACACCTGCAACAGCGCCATCAGTCCGCCGCCGCAGTCATTGCTGCCCAGTCCGTAGAGCCGGTCGCCCTCCACCTGCGGCTCGTAAGGGTCGCGGGTCCACGAGTCCACCGGCTTCACTGTGTCTATGTGTGCATTGAGCAGCAGCGTCGGCCGATGCTCGTCATAGTCCTGACAGACGGTCCACACGTTGTTGCCCTCGCGCCGGTACGGCAGATTCCAAGCCTTTAGAGCACGCTCCAGCACGTCGGCGGCCCTGTCTTCAGAGCGGCTCACCGACGGCACGGCTATCAGTTGTTTGAGCAATGCCACGGCATCGCCCGCATAGTCTTTGTTGTTCATGATTTTCCAGATATGATGCAGTCGCCGTCGGACGTCGTATTCACGCGTGCGGCAGACTGCGGTGTGCAGTGTTGCAAAGATACAAAAACAGTCAGACACACGACAGGGGAATTGCATAAAAATACATTTTCAGAAGTAAAAAATTTTGACAATAAATTTTTCCAAAATAGAAATCGCCTACCCTTCAAAACCGTATAATAATGCAATATTTTTACATCCGTATCGTCACTCCGTACAGACAGACTTGCAAAAGAGCCTGTTTCGCACCGTGAAAAAGGCTTTATCACACACCGATCAAGGGCATTTCACCCATCAATATGGGCTTTATCGGAGGCCGAAAGAGGCCATTTCGCAAAGCCGGAAAATCGATATGACGGCACGGTTTCGCGTATATCACTATCTGTCAGCCATTTACGCAAAGTGCTCAAAACTCGCGTATTTGCGGCCGAAACCCCGTCTGCTCATTTTAAAACGATTCTCAGCGAGTTGAGGTCCGGAGTTTATGCAAAAACAATATGCCGGAATGTATATTTATGCAAAAAACTACATATCATGTGGATGACGCCATACAGTCGGAAGACATTATTGCCGGCAGCCGGCAAACCTGTTTTTTCAGCATGAAGGAAAAGCAAGGAATGAATATTTTTACTATCTTTGTCGAATACTGACCAACAACACCTGAAATCATGATAATTACAACTCTCTATCACGCTCCGTGCGCCACCCTGCTGCTGGGTTCTTACGACGGACAACTGTGTATGTGCGACTGGCTCGACGGACGCCACAGCACGGCCATCTACCGCCGCCTGTGCCGCACTCTCGGAACACTGTTCGAGGAAGGTCCGTGCGACACCAACAGAATGGCTGCCGCACAGCTCGACGAGTATTTCGCGGGCCGTCGCCGACGGTTCAACCTGCCCCTGCTGCTTTGCGGTACGCTTTTTCAGAAAACAGTATGGAACGAACTGCTGCACGTTAATTACGGTTCTACCGTCAGCTATGCCGACCTTGCCCGGTCGATAGGACGCCCCACAGCCGTCCGCGCGGTGGCAAGCGCGGTGGGGGCAAACGCACTGTCGGTCATAATCCCGTGCCACCGCATAACCGGCAGCGACAACAGTCTGACGGGATACGGCGGAGGACTCGACGTGAAACGCTTCCTTCTCAACCTCGAACACGACAACGCGACAGCACCCATACAGCCCTGAGCGCCACCCTCTTATTCAGGTTCTCACGCCGTAAGAGCCACGCCACGCAGCCCGATTGCACACGGCGGTTTTACGGGTTGCGCCACACACCTGAAACATAAGTCCGAAAGTAGGTTATTTTAATGATAAAAATTTCGCCCGACAAGTTTTTTTTCGTAAATTTGCATGTTATTATTTTTCATGCAAAGAAATGACTGATACACAAAACAACGCTAGCAATTATTCTGCCAGTAACATCCAGGTTCTCGAAGGACTTGAGGCCGTGCGCAAACGCCCGGCGATGTATATCGGCGACATAAGCGAGAAAGGTTTGCACCATCTGGTAAATGAGACCGTGGACAACTCAATAGACGAGGCCATGGCCGGATTCTGCACCGACATAGAAGTTACCATCAACGAAGACGAATCCATAACCGTCCAGGATAACGGACGAGGCATACCGGTGGACGAACACAAGAAACTCCACAAGTCGGCACTCGAGGTCGTAATGACAGTATTGCACGCCGGAGGTAAGTTCGACAAGGGTTCCTACAAGGTCAGCGGTGGTCTGCACGGTGTGGGTGTGAGCTGTGTAAACGCTCTTTCCACTCACATGAAGTCACAGGTGTTCCGCGACGGCAAGATATACCAGCAGGAATATGAGAAGGGAAAGCCGCTCTATCCTGTAAAGGTTGTAGGCGAGACCAACCTGCGCGGTACACGTCAGCAGTTCTGGCCCGACCCCACCATATTCACGACAACCCACTTCCAGTGGGACATCGTGGCACGACGTATGCGAGAGCTGGCCTATCTTAATGCCGGCATACGCATAACACTGCGCGACCTTCGCCCCGACGAGGAAGGCAAGACACGTGAGGAAGTGTTCCACGCAAAGGACGGACTCAAGGAGTTCGTGCGCTACATCGACCGTCACCGCACTCATCTGTTCGACGACGTCATCTATCTCAAGACTGAGAAACAGGGTGTGCCTATCGAGGTGGCCGTGATGTATAACACCGACTACACCGAGAACATCCACTCATACGTAAACAACATCAACACAATAGAGGGAGGTACGCACCTCACCGGATTCCGTGCGGCTCTCACACGTACGCTCAAAAACTACGCTGACTCTGATCCGACAATATCAAAGAACATCGAGAAAGCGAAGATAGAAATAGCCGGAGAGGACTTCCGCGAGGGTCTTACGGCCGTCATTTCCATTAAAGTGGCAGAGCCACAGTTTGAAGGTCAGACCAAGACAAAGCTCGGAAACAACGAGGTGGCCGGTGCTGTACAGCAGGCTGTGAGCGAGGCTTTGGCAAACTATCTGGAGGAACATCCGAAGGAGGCAAAGCTCATCTGCGACAAGGTGATACTCGCCGCGACGGCACGTATAGCCGCACGTAAGGCACGCGAGAGCGTTCAGCGCAAGAACCCGATGACCGGAGGAGGTCTGCCCGGTAAGCTGGCCGACTGCTCGAACAAGGATCCGAAGGAGTGCGAGATATTCCTCGTCGAGGGAGATTCGGCCGGCGGTTCGGCAAAACAGGGCCGCGACCGCTACACTCAGGCCATACTTCCACTGCGCGGAAAGATTCTGAACGTGGAGAAAGTGATGTGGCACAAGGTGTTCGAGAGCGAGTCGGTGATGAACATCATACAGAGTATCGGCGTGCGCTTCGGCGTTGATGGCGAGGACGACAAGGAAGCCAACATCGACAAACTGCGCTACGACAAGATAATAATCATGACCGATGCCGATGTCGATGGCTCTCACATCGACACACTCATCATGACTCTGTTCTACCGCTTCATGCCGAGAATCATTCAGGAAGGCCATCTCTACATCGCCACTCCGCCGCTCTATCTCTGCTCATACAAGAACCAGGTGAAGGAATATTGCTACACCGAGCAGCAGCGTCAGGCTTTCATCGACCGCTATGCCGGCGGCAAGGAGGACAACAAGAGCCTGCATACACAGCGCTACAAAGGTCTTGGTGAGATGAACCCCGAGCAGCTTTGGGAAACGACAATGGACCCGAAACGCCGTCTGCTCAAACAGGTGACAATAGAAAATGCGGCAGAGGCCGACGAAGTATTCTCAATGCTTATGGGCGACGACGTTGAACCGCGCCGCCAGTTCATCGAGCAGAACGCCACATACGCAAACATCGACGCATGAGAAAACGCAGAAACATATAACCGAAAGGTCGTGCAGCACAAAAGCGGCACGGCCTTTTTAGCAGATAACAACCGCCGCTCAGCGCCGCATCACGACCCGACCGACACATTCATCCTAAATACATACCATTATGAAAACAAGATTTCTGTTTTTCGTAGCTTTGCTCGCAGCCATGGCAGTAATGCCGGCATCCATCGCGACAGCACAGACCGACAACAACAACCGCAGACAAGACAGACCGCGCATGCAGCGTCGTGGCCGGCCGGCTCCACGCTTCGACATGGGTTACGCCGTAGTTCCCGGAACGACATTCAACATCAAAGGACGTGACTTCCGCCCGGGCGACAAGATTGTCTTTGCCTATGCCGACACTTCATGGCAACCGCTCGTTCTCGAGACGACGATGAAAGGCGACACGGCCGTGAGCGTAGTCATTCCACAGTCGATGAAATCGGGCAATTTCATACTTACACGGCTGAGAGGCACTTCGTGCCAACAGCTGGGACGCACACGCATCAACATTGTCGCCACCATGCCCGAAAGCTCTCAGGTGATAGCTCACAGAGGTTTCTGGGCAGCGGAAGGTTCGGCACAGAACTCGCGCGAATCGCTGCGCAAGGCTCTCGAGATGAAGATATACGGATCGGAGACCGACGTGTGGCTTACGCCCGACGGACATCTCATGGTGAACCATGACAAAGAGCTCGACGGCCATGTCATAATGAATACTCCGGCCGACTCTTGCCGCATGCTCACGCTCGCCAATGGTGAGAAAATGCCCGAACTCACCGAGTTTCTCGACATGATGAAGTCCAGCGACAGCCCTACAAAACTCATAATAGAGATAAAAGACCACGGCGACGAGGCACGCAACAGAGCAGCTGCGACAGCCGCTGTGAAGGCCGTTAAGAAGGCAGGAGTGCAGGACAAGGTGGAATACATATCGTTCAGCGATGATGCCTGCAACCAGATTGCGGCCGACGACCCGCATGCCAAGGTGGCTGCGCTCACCGGAGGAATAGCTCCTGCCGAGCGCAAAAAGATTGGATGCACCGGCATAGACTATCACATCAACGAGTTCCGCAAGCATCCCGAATGGGTGAAGGAGGCTCGCCAGCTGGGCATGACAGTCAATGTATGGACCGTGAACAAGCCCGATGAAATGGCGGAAATGACCAATCTCGGCGTTCAGTTCATCACTACCGACCGGCCTATTGACGCCGTAAGAGTGAAAAACTATTACGACAGCCATCGCTGAAAACAACGCGTGCGGCGCACATCTACATCATACGATGTGCGTCGCTATACGTTAAAATATTCTCATACCGTCGCCGATATTTACAAAAAAACATTATCTTTGCACATAGATCAGCGTTACTATTAACACTCACGTATGTCTGACATTAATAAATTTGCAGCAATAATCGTAACGCTGCTGTGGTGTCTGGACTGCACCGCACAACAATTCGGATTGTCATGGATATCCTATCCGCAGCCGGACAGCTGCGCGGTGGTGTGGTTCAGACAGTCGTTCACAACGGAGGGAAGGCCTCGTAATGCCTGCATAACAGTCGCCACAACAGGATATGTGGAGCTTTACGTCAATCAGCGCAATGTCACCGGCGACGTTCTGACACCTTTGCGCGAACCCATGTCGGACAATCCGATTGCCATAACATACGATGTGACACGCTTCATGAGGCCCGACACAAACACTGTGGCTGTGTGCTTCGCTCCGTCATTTCCTCACATCGTGCCGGCACAGATGGCTTTATCGTTCTACGGCCGCGACGCCGACGGGAAGCCTTTCGCATATAACACCGACGACGGATGGTTGTGCCGGACAGACGCTACATCGTTCACAAAAGACGGATATGAGCGGATTGATGCCACAAAAAGCCCCATTTCATCGTACACAGGCGACCTCGATGTGGCATGCTGGATACCATCTGTAATGGCTGAGACCACCGGCATGAGACCAGCCGAACAACGTATGATACGCTACGAAGCAGCAAAAATAGGAAACATAAGACAGCAACGATATTTCGACATTGAAGGCGACAGCGTGGTGTATGACTTCGGCACTGCCTTCAAAGGATTGGTGAGAGTGACCCTGCGCGACGCAATACCAGGCGAACACATAAACATCGGAGGAATGGAATACACCTGCAGCGGCGAGGCTGACGAACAGGCTATACAGCGATTCACCACGACAGACTGCCGCAGGCTGCTCATATCGGGCGACGAAAATTTCGACAACGCGCAGATACAGAAGGTGGAGGCTCTCGAGACAGAGACCTACACAAGGGATATGAAAGAATAGGACAGCGTAAAGGAAAATAGCTGTCACACGTGCCAGACATAAATATATACATATAACATAACGTCAACAAACGCTGCGCAAGGAGCATCCGCGCAGCACACAGCGAAGTTTTGACAAGACACCCGGCGCAATGACGCGCACACGATGAGACCGGTGTCTTCATACGATGAGTACGGATCGTTCCTTTCTTACGTGTATATTACTTAACTACATATAAAACCGCAAATGAAGAAACTATTACTTACTGTGCTCATGTCCGGCATCACCGGCATGGCATCTGCCGACATCGTTCCGGGAAAAACCTACCGGATAGCGTCCGCAGCCAACGAAGAGAGAGTGATGTTTGTGGACAACTCGTCGCTCGCAAACAACACGTCAGTCGTAGTATGGACCGACACTGAGGTGCCGGCACAGCAGTGGGAGGCAATCGCCAACGACAACGGAACATTCTCTTTCAGGAATGTGTTCACCGGAAAATACCTCGCTCGCAATTCCGCAGTGATATCCACAAACTCAAAAATACAGCAGACTGCTTCGACAAGCAGTATGGGTCAATGGAATGTTGACGCTGTTGACGGACACGACGGATACTATGTCATCACGCAATCATCTGCATCCAACACATTCATACTGCAGACATCTGCCGCCAGCGACGGCGAAACCATGAACTTCTCGGCATGGACCGACGGCAGCACTCCGGCCAACACACAGATGTGGAAGCTCGAAGAGGTTGAGCCGATAACCGATTTCACCGACGAGCTACGCACCCAAATGATGGATGACTGGCTTGCCCAGCACCTGCGCGACCGCGGTAGCAACGGCAAGACCTTCGGCGACGGAGGCGGTTGGGGCGATGCCGAGATGCTGGAAACAGTGCTCGACGCATTCGAGACAACGGGCCGCAATGAATATCTGAACGTGTTCAGAGACGTGTTCAACTACTTCAGATGGGCAGTAGGAAGCGACTGGCTTGTCCTAAAATACGACGATGTTTATAAATGGTACGGCCACGATTTCAACGACGACGTGATGTGGATGATCATCGCATCTGCACGTGCTTATCACCTCACAGGCAACACTCTGTACCGTTCTTACGCCAAAAACAACTTCGACAGAATATTCGACCGCGCCTACAACCAGTGGGGAATGATGCGCTGGGCACAACAAAGCGGCGGAAAGAACGGTACCAACTCCTGCATCAACGGCCCGACTGAGGTCGCTGCATGCTACATAGCCATGGCACTGACCAATGAGGATGAGAAGGAGGAATACTACGAAATAGCACGCAGTCTGTACGAGAAACAGCGCCTGTATCTGTTCAATCCGCAGACAGGTGAGGTTTACGACAGCTTCACATGGGACGAGAGCACCAACCTGCCGACAGGATACAACCGCTGGGTATCGACCTACAACCAGGGCACAATGCTCGGAGCGGCGCTCATGCTGTACAAACACTACGGCGACGAAATGTACAAACGCGACGCCGAGAAAATCGTGGAATGTACGAAGGAACGCCTATGCAACTCTGACGGAATAATCAATGTGTGTCAGACTGTTGATGGTGACTTGTGCGGATTCAAGGGTGTTCTCATGCGCTACCTGCGCCGTTACATCGTAGAACTGGGCAAGACTGAAGACATTGAATGGATGAAGGACAACGCGTTCATGGCCTTCAACAACCGCAACTCCAAGGGTGTGACTTCATCAGCATGGCTCACAAAATCGAACGAAAACTGGATGTCGGACACTGAAACAGACGGAAACGGCAACTACAAGAGCTTCGCCAATCAACCGTTCGGCAACTCCACAGCCATATCTGCTGCCTTCAACGCTCCTCTGAGTGTCGAGTCCATAGAGAAAGATGCCTACTCTACCATTGAGGCTGAGGATTTCAACACGCTCAGCGGTGTGTATGTCACATCGGGAACGAACGGCAACGAGAGCGAGATAACCAACATAAAGAACGATTACTACACCTGCTACGCCAACGTGGACTTCGGTACCCGTCCGGCAAGAACGGTGGAGATAAGAGTTTCTGACGCAACCACCGACAACGCGAAAATAGAAATACGCCTCGGCGCTCCGGACGGAACACTCATCGGAACAGCCAGTGTACCAGCGACGGGAGGCTGGAAGACCGTAACGGCAGACATCACTCCTACCGACGGAAAGCACGATGTATATCTCGTATATCAGCCCGGTTTCTCCACAAGCAGCTGCTTCAACGTCGATTGGTTCAAGTTCACTACCGACGCACTCGAACTTCCGGGCGACATAACAAAGAACGGCGGAACACTCACCGCTTCGGTTGACGGCGTACAGACCGATGCTCTCATAGACAACAGTCTCACATCGGCAGTCACCGTACAGGCCACAAGCGCACAGTTCACTTACCGCTCACCGATACCGGTAACGCTCAAAGGCTACTCCATAGGCAGCGCAAGCGGCAACGCATCGGCCGACGCCAAGAGCTGGACTCTGTCGGCATCAAACGACGGATCAACATGGACAACACTCGACGAACAGACCGACCAGACCTTCGCATCGCGCAGTCAGCTGAAACGCTACGACGCTAAAGCCGACAAGGCATACACCATGTTCCGCCTCAACATAAGCAAGAACAACGGCGCTTCGAGCCTTTCTGTCAGCGAATGGCAGCTCCACGGACTCGCAATCTCGGCTTCGGACATCACTGCCGACGGCGGTTCGCTCAACGAAGGCGACGCATCCGTGACCGACAAGAACGCCGCTACATCTGCAATGACCGACGGCGAGACCAACTCAATCTACCGTTACAACAGCAAGGCTCTGTACAAGATAACATCTTACAGCATCACAACCGCATCGACAGGCAATGCTCCTAAGAGCTGGACTCTCTACGGATATGAGAACGCCGAGTGGACACCTATCGACTCACGCAGCAACCAGCAGACGGCATACAACGGCTGCACACAGTTCTACAAGGTCACAACCGACAAGAGTTATCAGAACTTCCGCCTCGTGATCAACGCCACAGACGCTCCCGCCGAGGTTGCCGAGCTGCAGATGTTCGGCGAGATTGAGCCGAACGGCGAACTCGTAAACGACATCACCGACAACGGAGGCACCATCCTCGCTTCCGACAATGCCGACGAGACCGCGCTACGTCCGCTCATCGACAACAACGCCAACACCACCTACTCACTGCCGTTCAACGGTGAGGCTTGGATAGAATACCGTTCCGAAATACCTGTCAATATATCGACACTGCGCATTTGTGCCGGTCACGACAGCGACCGAAGCCCGAAACAATATACCATTCAGGGCTCTGACGACGGCACATCGTGGACGACTCTTTCAACCGTATCCAACGCACGATTCAACACGAAGGGCGCGTTCAAGAACACGAACATATCCAACAGCAACAGCTACAAGCGCATACGTATAAACTTCACGCAGGCTGCCGACGACGCTGCCGATGCAATCGTTATAGGCGACATACAGATACACGGAGTATGTCTGTCGGACAACGACATCACAAGTCACGGCGGAACAATGACCGCGGAGATAAACAACGACAACGCCAACGAGAACCTCGACAAGCTGTATGACGGTTCTGCCGACACCAAATTCCTCTTCGACTACCTCGGCAACCCGTGGATAGAATATGAGACAGGAACACCGGAGAAAGCCAACATGTACAGCATAACATCGGCTAACGACGACTCTACCCGCGACCCGCAGGGTTGGAAGTTGCAGGGTTCTAAGAACGGAAGAACATGGACCACGCTCGACACACGCAGCGGACTGAGCTTCTACGCACGCAAGAACACTCAGTTCTACAGCTTCGACAACAGCGACGAATACAACTTCTACCGCCTCGTCATCACTGAGAACGGCGGCTCTACACTGGCTCAGATGAGCGAATGGCAGCTGTTCTACAGCGACAAGATTGCCACAGGCATCGACGACGTAACCACAGGCGACATCCGCCTCGACGTTTATCCTAACCCTGTTACCGACGTGCTGCACGTCAATATGCCGGCAGAAGGCACGCTGACAATATACAAGACCAGCGGTCAGGCAGTGGCAAGCCTCAACCTGAATGCAGGCGAGAACACCATTCCGTTCGCACAATATGGCGCAGGAATGTACATCGTGAAGGCACAGGCAGGCAGCAAGACGCTCACAGCAAAGGTGATAAAATAAAAGCGGAAGCATAAATACAAAGAAAGCGGAGACCGGAAACGGTCCCCGCTTTTTTATTGTTTTAATGTCACAATGGTTGCGTCCGCATCGCGCGGACGCCATATACGTAACACAGTATCATTCTTTCACAAGCTCGATGATGCGGCTCGAAAGCTCGTCTCCTGTGAGCATCTTCAGCCCGACCTTCATCAGATAGTCGCCCGTATATACTCTGTCATTGAAGTACATTCCCGAACGTGCGTCGGGCATGAGGCATATTTCCTTAACACGGTAGCGCGCATCGGCATCCAGTCCCTGCAGACGTGTGGGGTGAATGCTCTCGCTGAATCGCGGATGTATGTCGTATGCGGCGACGATGGCGTGGCTCTTGTCCTCCGAAACACGCTCGATGACGCAGTGCTCGCCCTCATAAGGCGACACCAGACGATAGGTCATAGGGCTGAACACGAGTTCCTTCAGACGGTTATATTCCTTCAGCGCGTTCTGGCAGAAAGCCTTGTCGGCAGGCGCCATGTCGTGGAGTCCGATGTCGAAGCCAAGCTTACACATGAACGCTACGTCGGTGCGGAACTTCACTGAAGCGCGGCGGTTCCAGTTGGTCACGTGCGCACACATCACCTTGGCAGGCATGAAGTGGGAGAAACCCCACTGTATGAAGAGTCGTTCCACAGGGTCGGTGTTGTCGCTGCACCAGAACTCGGTGAAGTATTTCAGCGCTCCGAAGTCGCAGCGTCCGCCTCCGCTCGAGCACATCATCATGTTCAGGTCGGGATATTTCTGCTGTATGCGGTCGAGCGTCTTATACAGACCGCGCACATAATCCACATACAGGTTGCCCTGGTTTTTCTTCTCATAATGCGAATAGATGTTGGTTATAGGGCTGTTGCAGTCCCACTTGAAGAACTTGAGGTTCGGATTCTCCTGCATCAGATTGTCCACCACGCCGAACACAAAGTCCTGCACCTCGGGATTGGTCATATCGAGCACAAGCTGGTTGCGGAAGTAGTAGGTGTCGCGATCGGGCAGGCGCAGTATCCAGTCGGGATGCTTCTCCGCCAGCTCACTGCTCGGATTGACCATCTCCGGCTCTATCCATATACCGAACTCCACACCCTTCTCGTTGGCTGTCTTCACAAGATAAGGCACGCCGTTGGGCAGTTTCTTACGGTTCACCTGCCAGTCGCCCAGTCCGGCGCGGTCGTTCTCGCGCGGATATTTGTTGCCGAACCATCCGTCGTCGAGCAGGAACAGATCCACGCCCAGGTCGCGTGCCTCATCGAAGAGCGACGCGAGCTTTTCCTCATTGAAGTCGAAATAGGTGTTTTCCCAGTTGTTAAGCAGAGTCATGCGGTCCTCTTTGCCTTTGAACAACTGATGATTGAGTGCCCAGCGGGCGAACCTGCGACTGCCCTCGCCCACTCCTTCGGTGCTGAGGGTGAATATGAATTCCGGTGTGACGAACACCTCGCCGCGCTTCAGTCTATAGAGCGACGCATCGGGATTGATGCCGCTCAGCACGCGCAGCGCACCGTTGTGATCCACCTCAAACGTGAATCTGAAATTGCCCGTCCAGGCTATCGTGCCCATGAGCACGGTGCCTTCGTTCTCGCGTGCCGGTGCGTCGAAGCCCAGCTCGAAGAACGGCTGCATAGCCATCGTGGTACGTGTGCCGAGTCGGCTGTCGAGTATTTTCTTGCCGTTGTTCAGCTCCGTGTGCTTCATCTGCATCTCCTTGCCCCAGTCGCCGCAGAACTCCGTCAGATAGTATTTGTCGCTTTCGAAATAGAGTATTGACGAGAAGTAGCGCGAAAGGTCCACGTCGCCCTTCTCACCGTGGCTTATCTCCGCCCACTGTTTTATGATGTCCTCCTTGGCGTATGCCACATAGTGCAGCGTGACGTTCACCGGATAGACCTCGTCTTTCAGTCTGACTATGGTTTCCGTACCGCCATCCGTGGCGCGCTGTTCGTGCGATACATACTTCAACACCGTAGTGGGATTGCCGTCGGCATGGCGTATGCCCATCGCGGCATCGTAATAATCTTCTGTACCCATCACCGGATATGCCTCGAAACCGGCGATGTTGCTGTTGGTGGGTTTGGCCCACGGCTGGTCCAGATCGTCGAGGTTTGAGTCGGCCGACAGCCTCTCACCCAGATAGGTCTGATAAAGGCGGCCGTTGTCCTTCACCTGCAACACGAGCTGCGTGTGGTCAGTAGTCACCGAGATGTTGGTGCGTCCTGTCGCCGCCATGCACCCCGCGACGGCAAGGACTAACATTATTAGTTTCTTCATATAGTTATTGTTTTTAGTTGGTTTTTATCATATAAAATCGCATGATACCCGCAGGAAAAACGATAAACAGTGACGATTGCAATGCTCTTGCAGCAGTATGCAGGATGCAAGAGCAGACAATCTTCACCCTCATCATGCAATACAAAATTACGGAATTATTTTCGCAGACCGCCTTCCGCCCGTGTTTTCCGCCGTCTGAACAGTGATATTTACACTTTGGAGTGTCAAAAAACACAGAATGAGTGACATTTTCCGTAATGTCTTTGCGGACAGGTCACGATTTGATGTATAAAATATGAATATTCGATGGATATCGCTTTTAATAAAAAACTGCGGTTTAAACCCGAATCGGTCATTAGAATTCAGTCTGTATTTTTGTTTATATTGAGCGTATTTTAGTTGGATTTTTTGCAGGCATAACGGACTATGTCAAGAAAAAACCGGCAAAAAATGCCGACAGAGAACAAAAAGACGGCTGAAAACATGAATAAACACACATATAAAATTATATGCAGTCTAATGACCGATGGGGGTTAAACTCTGAACAAACGCTATTGTCTTATACATGAATAAAACCGATACGTACAGCTTTCAGATTGTAACCGGATTTCGTTTTTCACGTCTGAGTTTTCCACTCTACCCCGAAAAATAAGCGAGTATTTGCGGACTGACTTTTCTTCGGGCGCAAATACACGGAAAATAAGAGGTTTTTATAAAATATTGAATAGCAGCAACTTATGTTTAAGGGGTATTTTATCGCTTTGCAAAAAGCATCATTTCGGCTTGCGAAATGGCCCATTTCATGGGCCGAAAAGCACCATATCGCACCATGAAATGGGCTATTTCGGAACATGAAATGGGCAATATCGGAAAGCGAAACGAACGGTTTCGGACTATGTTATGGGGTATATCACAATGCAGTATGATGAAAAACAGGCTGCATTATGCGTAATTTAACATTCCTTTACACCTCTTTTGAGAAAATATTTTGTCAAAATAAAATCATGAGAAATCGTAAAATAGTCATATGTGATATATGCAATAAAAGACGTAGTTACATTTTAATCAAATGGAACATAAATAAAACGCAGTCTATAATGAATTAATAACTTTTAAATATCTTAATTAATTGATTTTCCATCATTCACGAGCAACAATTAATTATCGGGCATAAAATAATTTTTATAAAAATCACAAACTCTTAATGGTTTAATATTTGGAGTGCGTGCAAGCAATAATTTTCTAAGCCGATGTGATCGTTGTTGAAAATTTTGATCTTTTAATAATATAATAACAATACTTTCTGAATGAATATAATTAATATTTGATTTTAATATATCCATTGAATGAGATACCTTGCCAAAGATACCTTTGATGATATTGTCTACATTATCTACATCCAATTTAGCTTCAACTAAAAGAAGCCAGTCTTTTTCTAAACCGACTACAAAATCAACTGTTTTATCTCGCAAAGTTCCTTTTTTTAGAAGAGATTCAACTTTATCAAGATTTAAAGCTATTTCGTTTTTAAAATAATTTTTTTTATTTTTATACCCTTCATTTTGTAGAATACATTTAATAAATTCAATACTTTCTTCCATTATTCTATTACCAGTAACAAAATTACGAATAGATAATTCATCCTTATACTTGCGTTGTATAGTACTCTTATCATTTTTTACTTTTGCTGACATAAAAATCTAACCGCTCAAATGATTTATTAAATGATTCAAAAATAGGTTCTATATCATGTTCTAAATTATGAAACACATAAGAATCGTTAACAGAATTTTCTGCAACATAAAAAGATACTGATGATAAAATTTTTTCTTTTTCTGCAATGTATCGAATAGCACTAACCATATCTGTACTATGACTAGCAATAAAAAATTTAACACCAACTTTTTTATGTAACAATACTATTAATCTTGCATATTCTACAATCCATTGTGGATGCAAATGAGCCTCTGGTTCATCAATAATCATTAGTGTATTTTCATCCAAAAAAAGATTCTTCAAAAGTAACTGAATCAAAGAGAACGATTTGATACCTGTTGCACATTCTAAAAGATCAAATTCTTTTCCGTCTTTTCTTTTATACTTAAAACTTCCAGAAAAATCATCATCATCGAAAGATATATCACCATTTAGAATCTCTTCTTTAATAAAATTATTAATAGTTCTTTTATAACCTCTCTTAGGAGGAAGTTTAAGTAAAGAATTTAATTCTTTCCAATATAATGGTTGCCCATAAGACGTTTCCATTCCAATAACCATAGGAGTATCAATATAGGCAACTTTTTTTATATAATGTAATAAAGGTACATTTGATATATTGTCTCCATAAATTGTATCGCCATATTCTTTTATAAAGACTTTTTTTGTTAAATCATAATCAAATGCAGAATTTAAGCTTGCTTTTAGCAATCTATAAGGACGCTCTGCCATTAACTGTTCTGCTTTAGAAAAATGTTCAGCGATTCTTCCAATTAAAAGATCTAACAATTGTTTTGTATCCCTATTTTCATTCACTTTTAACGTTGAGAGCAAAATCATCTTAAGTCTCTCTGTTACAAGTGTATTTCCACTTTTTTGTAAAGTGTTATCTACATCTAAGAACTTATTACATAACTCCTTTATTGAATCTAGATATTTTTGTGCATCATTCAAATCAGATAACTCCATATTTCTATGAAGAACACGGCGAAATGACATTCTTATATCTCTATGATACAACAATAAAGACTGTATTTGTTCTAAAATACTCAAATACGGACGAATTTGACTATTTGTATGAGCTAAAACCAATTCACTATATTGATTTGCATTACGAAATACATAATAAAGCAATTTAGACATTGTACTTTTACCACATCCATTAATACCAGATACCACAGTAATACCATCAAGTCCAATATCTGCAGCTTTAATTGCTCTAAAGTCCCGAATTGTCAATTCAATTAATTTTTTCATCCCATTTCATTATTGTATATGCCATTGCAAATTAATACTTTTTTCCTCATATATCCAAATTCTAATTTAACCAAATTAATAGTAATAAAGTTAATTAACAAGTGTTATATTATTATAATGATAAAATAGAGAATTTATTATATGAAATAGACTTAAGTTATCATTTATCACTGATTTATTTTTCATTTGAAAATATTTATTAAAGAACTCTGACATCGAATCTTATTTTATAGAAATGTGAACCTTTTTGTCTTTAACAGCCATTCATCCGCAGAGCCGTTTTGCGCGCCACGCCGTGTCTCATGAACATTCAAAATACAACCATTTTGTTTCGTTTCTGACGGTTTTTGTCTTATCTTTGCATACACACCCTGCCACATCATCCCGGACAGAAGCCCTGCGACGACAGACGGAGGATGGGTGGCGGGAGATGACAACCGTACCATATAAACCTAAATTCTGACAATGCACAACAAAACTTTCATTTTTCTGGCTGCCATGACGGCATGCGCGTGCACCCGTCCGTCGGCAGTGAGCACCGCCGGATGGCGTCTGAGCTGCGGCGACGGCGTTGACATAGTATATCGTGGCGACACCATCGCGAGGGGCTCATGGGCGGAGTATGCCCTGGACGGAGACACGATGAAATCGGGGATTTATGAACACACGGCGTTCAAAAAGGAGCGCATAGACGACCGCTACGGCCGCGGCATGCGCTGGACGCTGACCATGAGCGGGCACGACCTGCCGAGGCTCGTGAGGACATTCAGACTGTACGACGGCTTCATGCTGACAGATGTCGCGTTGGAAGCCGACTCGGTGATAAGCACTTCGTACATGGCGCCGCTGGTGACACGTCACACGGGCGACATGATAAAAAGTCCGATGAAAAGGGCGGTTTTCGTACCTTACGACAACGACAAGTGGATTCGCTACGCGTCCTTCGCACAGACGGGCGACTCGTTGCGCAGCTATGAGGTGACGTGTGTGTATGATGCCGAAAGCAGACAGGGACTGGTGGCGGGAGCAATAGAGCACGACACGTGGAAAAATGCCGTGGAGCTGACTGACGGACGCAGGGGTATGAAACTCTACAGCGGCGTGGCCGACGAGCTGACACGCGACGTGAAGGGCCACGGCGCGGTGCGATCAGTACGTCCGCGCTCGGCAATGATGATGCTGGGGCGCTTCGACGACTGGCGCGATGGAATGGAGCTTTTTGCCGGTCTCAACGCCCTGACCACGCCGCCGCGCCGGTGGAAGCATGCGGTGCCGGTGGGATGGAACAGCTGGGGTGCGCTGCAGTTCGGCGTGAACCACGACAACGCCACCGAGGTGGCAACGTTTCTGGCCGACTCGCTCATGCCGCGCTCGTTCCACAATGCCGACGGACTGATATACACTGGGCTCGACTCGGGCTGGGACAGTTTCAAGGAAGCGGAGCTGAAGGACTTTGCCGATCGTTGCAAGGCCATGCACCAGGTGCCGTGCATATACTGGACGCCGTTCACCGACTGGGCGAAGAATCCGGAGAGACAGGTGGACGCTATGCCCGAATATAAATATAAGGACATATATCTCTATGCCGACGGCAAGCCGCAGGAGCTCGACGGGGCTTATGCCATAGACCCGACTCATCCGGCGGTGAGGGCGATGATGGAGAAGACGGCGCGGCTATTCAGACGCTGCGGCTACCGATACGTGAAGATGGACTTCATGACTCACGGGCGCATGGAGGCCGACTCGTGGTACCGCAAGGACATCACCACAGGCACACAGGCCTACAACTACGGCATGAATATGATAGACAGCATATTCGTCGACATGTATATAAATCTATCCATTTCACCGCTGTTTCCGGCACAATACGCTCAGTCACGGCGCATAGCGTGCGATGCGTGGAACAAGATAAAAGACACCGAATACACAATGAACGCACTGACGTGGGGCTGGTGGCTCGACCGCGTGTACAGCTACAACGACGCCGACCACGTGGTGTTGCGCGACGCCACCGAGGGCGAGAACCGTGCGAGGGTGACATCGGCCGTAATCACAGGCATGTTCATCACGGGCGACGACTTCAGCAGCAAGGGCGACAGCACAGCGAAGGCGCGCGCCGTGAGCATGCTCGCCAACGAACGGGTGAACGCGCTTATAGACGGCAGGGCTTTCCGCCCGCTCAACGCCGACAACGACCGCAGCGAACACATGTTCGTACGCAGCGAACAGGACGGCAGGGTGTGCCTGGCGGTGTTCAACTATGGCGACAAAGCCGTGACATTCAGCCTGCCAGTGGAGCGCATGCCGCTGAAGAGAGAAACAAGATATAAGGTGCAGGAGCTGTGGAGCGGTGAAACCGTCGACAGTCGGAACAGCGTTACGCTGCCGTCGAAGGATGCGATGATATTCGTGTTCCGCCCCGAATGAAATCAGAAACGAAAGAATGAAAGAAGGCTCGGCAGAAATCCGTGGGGATTGGTCTTGTTCATGAAATGCCATAGGATGCAGGAAAACTTCCTGACAACACATTATGACATAAAACGCGACAGGCCTTTCCTCACGTGACGATAAATCCGCATCGCCACAACCGGCAAATCATCACCGCAAGAAGGACGCATCTTTTCAAATGATTTCCCGACGCCTGATATCTGCGTTTTTAAAGAAAACTCGGACGGAGAACTTATAGATTTTCTTGACTTTTTTTTGACAAAAGAAAATCGCGAAAGAAATGTAAAGAAATATTAAATCCTGCATCTAAAAGGCTTGTTCCGGCCTGACAGCCTTGTCGTATACCCTGATGTGCAACCTCGGATAATTCGTCTTGCGTTCCGATAGTGCCTGTTTCAGCCTCCGGTTTTGCCCATTTCATGGTGTGATATTGCGCATATTAGCCTCTGAAACGGGCCATATCATGTGCTGAAACAGTGCTTATTGCATAATGAAAAAATGTCTCTTGGATGCAAGTTGCTGATGTCCAGCATTTTGCGTAAGTCTCTTATTTTTCGAGAATTTGCGTCCGAAGGAGAGTCAGCCCGCAAATACTCATTTATTTTTCGGGGTAGAACAGAAAACTCGTACGGAGAAACCGCAGGATACTGAAAATCTGAAAGTGCCCTGATTGATTTACTTTCAGCAGAAGAAAACAACGCCGATACGAGAGCGAAGCCGCAGGCTTTTTTATCATAACCGCTCTCCACCGGATTTCTGATAAATAGAAAAGAGTCATATCATGTCCTGTTACAGGCGATGATATGACTCTTTATCTTTTGCCTCTAGGCCATGTAAGGATGCCTGAAAGCGTGACGGAGTGTTGTTTGCCGGTCTGTCATCAACGGGTGATGACTTCCAGACGCACCGTCACAGGCGCATGGCAGATATTATTTCTTTATGAACTTCACACCGTTCTTGATGTACATTCCACGGTCGAGTTTATCTACATCGGTGCCGACATAACGTCCGTCGATACTGTATATGCGGTTGTCAGAAGCTTTGCCGGTCTCCTCTGTCACAACATTATTAATGCCGGTGGTCACCGTAGCATTGCCGTCAGAGATAGTCAACATATATGCGCCGTTGATATCTTCGTTGAAATGAACAGGCTGCCACTCTGACTCTGTTGTCGCTTTTGTAGCAAGATAAATCTTATAAGTGCCGTCTGCAAGACCGGATGTACTTACCGACACACTGTAATCACGAGCATTTTGCGGATAAACGCTGCGATAAGCAAAGTTACTGAGTTTCTCACTTCTAAGTGTTACAACGTTTCCTCCATTGACAGGCTCAGCCATAAGAGCGAGGTTTCCGCTGAAACTGTTCACATCACAGTTCATAAGATTTGAACAAACACACAGAAGCATTGTACCTACATTCTTTACCTCGAACTTTCCAACTGTTTCGTATGTCTGTCCGCCACTGGTAATCCAGGTTATTGAAGGCATTATACCCCACTGTGAGATATAAGGCAATTCTGGCGCATCGGATGTGTGCATCAGGATCATATCCTGACTGTACGAATAGCTTCCTGTGTTGGAGTTGAGCAACGCAACCTCAAAATATCCATTGCCGCTACCACTCCATCCCCAGTTTACATGCACAAGACCATCAGCATCGTAACCGTCGAATACAAACGCATGACCGGCATTCTGTGCTGTAACACCACCATAGAGAATAGGACGTCCGTTGCTTATCTCCTCGAAAATCATATTCATCCACTCTGCCTTTGTATATATGTCGCGTGTGTAAAGCCGTGTGTTGTACTTGAAATACTTGTTAAGCGCCACAGAAGCATCATTACTGTACGAACCGCTGCCATTAAGACCGTAATTCATGTCCACGGCAACACCACAATGAAGCATCAGCTTTGCAACAGCATCGGCCTGCTCTGTGGTGTAATTGTTTCCAGAATAGACATCGAGCATATTGTCGTACTGATAGGTAGTACTTTCGAAATCGTAGTTACCGTTCTTGCCATCGATGGCATATCCCTTGTATCCCTGACCTGTCACAGGATATGAATGATATTTCATTATCTGTGCCATGGCTGTAGCCATACAGCCTGTTGGATAGCTCTTGCCAGTGATTCTTACAAGTTCTTTATTGTATGGTGTCATCTGATCCCATCTGGTTGTAAGAAGTTCAGCCACTGCTTCCGGATATTCTGCGCTACGCAACTCCGCAGCAGACTTAACCTCTTCGCCGTTCTCAAGGGCTGTCTGCAAGGCATTCTCCGTCATATTCATCCACCATTGCATGGCAGGCGGCATGTTGTCGGTGGTGAACTGTGTATCAGAATAACCAAGTACTGGCGCAAAGTTATCATCTGTAGCAATGACTGCGAATCCACCGTTCTTGTAACCGATGACATTAAGCATCTGTCCTTTCTGCAATACCTCAAGTTTCTGGCTTGCACCTGCAGAATGCATGGAAGGACGAAGCTTGATGACTTTTCTTGCAGCATTCATCATATCCTCCACGCTTCTTGGACCTCCGAGAACGGATACTGTCATCAAAGACAGCACAAGCAATGATAAAAATTTCTTCATAATATATTTCAGGTTTTAAAGTTTGATGTTTTCAAAAAAAGGACATGGCATATCCCATTGAAGGATATGCCGTGTCCTTAAATTCATTGTCAATTAGTTTCGTGTCAGAGTGACGTTATCGAAGATGTCAAGATATCCACCCTGACCGTCGTCTGTCCGAACATAGAGCCAGATACAGTATTCCGGATCAAACGTCAAAGTGTTAGGTATTGTTCCTTCCTCTGTCAATGACCACTCTATCGGGAACACTCCCTGATAAACGCTATTGTGGTCATTAGCTGGACCGAACAGCCACATCAGATGATAACCGTAGTCAGGCATATAAGAGATTTCTTCACCACAGACAAGTCCGAGTTGTCCTGACATGGATTCCTGATTGAACTTATATTCAAATTTCCATGAATATGTCTCACCGGCACCCATTATGTTTGCAGCCTCACATGTGAGTACGCTCTCATAGTCAGAACTTCCTTCTGCAGCAGCCTTTATAGTTACAGGGAATGTTGTCTTAGCACCGTCAAGATTTGTTGCAGAGAAAGTCCACTCTCCTGCGAATGCTTTGTAGAAGTCTGCATCGTTGTCTGAAATAGTTACTGTTGTCTGCTGGCTTGTTATCTCTGCACCTTCTGCAGAAACTATTGTAAGAGTGAACTGACGGTCATTGTTGATCTTACTATCGTCAATCACCTTCACCTCTACATTTATAGTTCCGGTGCTGAGAGTATCGCTGTTAAGATTCAGCGTCTTGTCAGTTATTGTATAGTTCTCGCCTTCAACAGCTCCGTCCTCACCTACAGTAGCCGATTCTATCTTCACGCGTACCGGACCATTACGATGTCCGCTGACTGTTATAGGTACCTGAACATAACCTGCAGTCTCTTCTACAGTAATGGCATTGCTCACAAATCCGACAGTGCATTCTTCTGTATTCACGTCATCTTCAGAGCATGATGCGAAGAATGGCAGGACTGCCACCATGAGCATGAATAATTTTATTTTTTTCATAATTGTTTTACTTTAAATGGATTTGGTTGAATTAATAACCCGGGTTCTGCACGATCTGAGGATTTGTATTCATCTCATGCTGAGGTATAGGCCATACGAAGTGGTAATCGTCTGCAGGCTTGGTAAGACCTGTCGAATAATCAGCACCCGGCATTGCGCAGATGTCTTCCTGCTGCGGCACACCGCGTGTTATGCCCATGTGCCAGCGCTTCAGATCGAGCAGGCGCATACCTTCACCAAGGAACTCACGATGACGCTCGTTTCTGATTTCGGTCATTATTCTGTCTGTTGAAGAGTATGTCTCAGTCTTATAGTTTGCAATACGCTTTAACTTGAAGTCATTCAGATACTGAGCTGCTTTAGTAAGATATGATCCGTCTGTCTTTGCAAGTTGTGCGTATGCCTCTGCTGCAATAAGATACATTTCAGAAATACGGATCACTTTAGGCTCAATGGTGAATCGTGCATAGTCGTAAGCACTAGTTGCCTCGTATGGATATGCTTTCTCCGGATATTTGTTGAACGCAAGCACATTACCAACAACACCAGTACTTGTCTGGAATGTCAGTGGCAGGAAATAAACACTCTTACGATAATCATCATCCGAATAAAGATCAAGGACAGTCTGTGTAGGAACATATCCCGGTGCACCACCTGATGTGTAAGGCAGATACTGCAGACCAGTCTGCGAAGACAACTGAGATGGTTCACTTGCAGCCAGTTTGAAGATAGTTTCTGTATCAAAGTTACCGGCCCACATTTGAGTAAGTCTGTCAACAGAACCGGCAAGTGTATAAGTGTTGGTTCCAATAACCTCTGTCGCCTTTTCTGCAGCTGTGGTATAATCGTCCATCGCCAAAGCAACACGTGCCTGCATTGCCTTTACAGCATCAACTGAGATATAATAGTTAGATTGTTCTCCTGCTACATTGACATACAGAAGAGCGCTGTCAAGGTCGTCGGTAATCTGCTTGTATGTCTCACGCAAAGTCTTGCGTGCCGGATATGTGGCAGAGTTTGACGAAGGATAATAGTCTGTGCGATAAGAAACACCGCTGTTCTTTTCGTCAGCAATACTTTCGTCATAATCAGCGCAGAAGAACTGTGCAAGATTGAACAGGAAGTAAGCACGTACGAAGAAAGCCTCACCCTTTACATTCTTAACCGTAGCAATGGCTTCATCTGTAAATAGGTTTTTGTTAGACATGTCGCACTTGTTGTAGCCGTCGATGATGAAGTTTGCGCTGGCAATCATACTAAGACAGCTTGAATACAAAGACTCACCGGAGCGGAGACTTGTATTGAAATCCCATCTGTGCAGGTCGCTTATTCCTGCGCTGACAGTAGCGTTGAAATCATCGCTCTGCTCATCAGGACCTGTGCAGAAGTAACTGCTCCCGACAAATCCACGCATACCTGTATAGAGAGGTACGCTCATGTTTGTGAAATCGGTAGGCGTCATAAGAGCCTCACCTTCAGGAATGGCATTATAAGGATTCTTGTCCATGTCGCATGATGCGAGTGTAAGCGTTAATGCCAGAACCGGTAATAATATATATTTGTTCATTTTAATGTTTGCTTTATTTATATTATACATCTTGATGATCAGAATGTAAGCTGTGCTCCGAAAGAGAACTGGCGTGTATTCGGATAGTCACCGAACGTCATTGTGTTGTTCACCTCAGGATCGTAGCCCTGGTAACCGGTGAAGGTAAGCAGGTTGCGGCCTACGAAGAATACCTTTGCACCTTTGATGAAACCTGTCTCATCCATCCATTTCTTCGGGAGTGTGTAAGAAAGCTGAAGGAATTTCAGACGTACGAACGAAGCATCCTCAAGCCACATTGTATCAGGCTGACGCAGTACGCTGGCAGCAGGAATATTTGTTACATCACCCGGCTTCATCCACATGTTAAGCATTGAAGCAGCCATGTTGTATCTTCCGTTTGCCTGCGGATCCTCGAGCCACATACGCTCGTTATTGAACATGTAACGGTCGAACATACCGGAGAACTGAACATCGAGCTGCAGGCCTTTCCATGCTACTGTTGTAGAGAGACCGCCTGACCACGGAGCAATCCAGCTCTTGCCTGTCTGTACACGGTTATCCTCTGAATATACCTTTGTGTAGTTGCCGTCCTTGTCGAGCCATACGCTCTCACCATCGGTCGGATCAACGTGGCTCCAACGAACCATATAATATTCACCCATGTCGTGACCTACTTCAAGCATCTGGAAGTCACCGAGTACATAAGAGTCGAGTCCTTGGAAAAGTTTTGTAACCTTATTCTTGTTGTAGTTTCCGTTAACCTTTACATTCCAGTACCAGTCCTTGTTCTTGATAATGTCAACACCGATAGTAAAATCAAAACCGCGGTTATACATCTCAGCAACATTTCCGTATCCAGAGCTGAAACCAGTTGTATAAGAATAAGGTATAGACATCAACATATCAGATGTTACCTTATTATAATACTGCAAGTCGAAATCTACGCGATCGAACAGACGGCCCGACAGACCGATATTGAAAGTCTTTACCTTCTCCCATGTAAGATCAGGGTTACTTGGGTTTGCGATAACTGTTCCTGAAGAATTAATATACATTGAGCTTGAAGCACCTACAAGGCCGAGTGCCATGTATGCCTGCGGAAGACCTGAGTTACCTGTCGAACCATAGCTTACGCGGAACTGGAGGTCCTTGAGCCAGTCTTTTGTAACATCCATAAAGTCTTCATTTGAAACATTCCACATGAATGCGGCAGCACCGAATGTACCCCAGCGATGGTTCTCTGCAAAGAGAGATGAACCGTCACGGCGGATACTGAGGTCAACGAAGTATTTGTCTGCGTAAGAATAGTTAAGCATTCCGAACCATGAGTTGCGCACTTCCTCTGATATAGACTGTGACGGAACTGTAGGTGAAGAATTTGATGTAGAGCTGAGAAGCATAAGACGGTTGTCTACAAGACCTGTACGAGATGCTCCGAATGCAGATGTCTTACTCATCATTGATTCCTGACCGAGCAATACTGTAACATCGTGATTTCTGAGGAAATTGAACTTATACTCTGCCGTATTTGTTACAGTCCAACGATAGAAATTTGAGAATGTCTCAGAAGCCTGACCGGTCGGTATCTTATCACCGAATCCGTCATCCACAAGATTATAAGTCTTGTATGAATCTCTCAAATCATTCCAGTCAAGACCGATTGCCGAGCGCAGGTTAAGTCCCTTAATTGGGTTGATGTTCACGTATGCATTTTCGTTTATACGCACTCGGCGCTGTATCTCCGGCTGTTTGCTTGCCAGATAGTCCGGGTTGAATGTTCCCTGTTGGGCATTCAATGAATACCATTTAAGTTCTTCACCGTATCCATTGAATTCACTGTTTGCATAATCGATGGTTCCATCCGGATTATAAGCAAGACCGAGTATTTCGTTAGTCGGCTGTGTTGGAAGATATGCATGGGCAGCCCATGGCTTGTTATAGAGATTTGTTACATCATCGTTTATGACAAGTGTTGTCTGTGTCTTAGTGTATGCAAGGTTTGAATTTGTTCCAATCTTCAACCACGGAGTAATATTGAACTCCAGGTTAGCGCGCAATGTCTCACGACGCATGTTCGAATCGTCGTACAAACCATCTGCTGTATAATGAGAAAAAGAAACAAGATAAGCGCTGTTCTGAGAACCTCCACGCACGCTGGCATCAATCTGAGCTATTGGAGAAGTATTGCCAAGGAAACGTTTAACCCAATCGGTTCCGATATTGTACTTCTGGTAATAATTCTTCATTGCCTGGAAAGACTCATTTGTCAGATTTGACGGACTCATCATTTCCTGGAACTTGAACCACTGGTTGGCGTTCATCACCTCTGTTCCATCGTGTGCAACCTGCGATAATGAATACTGGGCTGATACAGTAACTGTAGGAGCCTCGCCGAACTTACCTTTCTTTGAAGTGATGATTACGACACCGTTTGCGGCACGTGAACCGTAGATGGCTGTAGAAGAAGCATCCTTCAATACTGTGATGTTCTCTATATCATTCGGGTTGAGTGACACAAATGTGTTTGATGAGATCTCACTTCCATCCAATATGTAAAGAGGTTCTGTGGACGCGTTGATTGATGTCACACCACGGATGGTCATTGATGATGTTGCTGAAGGCTCACCTGAAGATGTGAACACCTGCAGACCGGCTACCTGTCCCTGCAAAGCATCACTCACGTTGGCTGACGGACGAAGCGAAAGAGCTTCACCTGACACAGAGGAAACTGAACCTGCGATGGTTCCGAGTTTACGTGCCGAACCGTAACCAGTTACAACGACACCTTCAAGTGTGTGGCTGTCCGATTCGAGTACGATACGCATGTTGTGAGCCGCTTTGACGGTCTTTGGAACCATGCCCAGATAAGTGATCTGGAGCTCTGTGCCCAC
>ULYR01010146.1_pt1 | contig 99484 bp, 84 predicted proteins | sample 1962341 | NCBI WGS metagenome assembly ULYR01 (sample SAMEA4835868, study PRJEB28245) | human gut metagenome | biome: gut microbiome; material: fecal sample | place: Denmark | collected 2008 | reverse complement strand
AGCTTTGCCAGATCGTACAGCTGCTCGCAGATCATTTCTGCGTTCTCGCCGTCCTGGTGCTCGGTGATGTACTGTACCAGAGGATGGTTGGCATTCAGAATCAGGGTCTCGCCCTCGCCGCCGAAAGCACTCATATCCATGCCGGGCATGGAGTACATCTTCATCATATCCTGCATACGTCTGCTCTCTTCGGACAGCGTGATCATAGAAGAGATCTTCTTGTTCTTCAGCTTCTCTACCTTGATCGTGATCTTGTCATTCTTCAGAGCCTTCTTCATCAGCTTGCTGATACTCTCAGCCTGCTCTTCCATCTCTTTTTCAGCCTTCTTGGAAGTCTTGGACTTCAGGGCATCGGTCACATCCGCATCGATACGCTGGAACTTGATTCCCTCGTTCTTCTGCTCCAACTGGGAGATGAAGGGCTGATCGATATTGTGGGTCAGGATCACAGCATCCATCTTGGCAGCCTTGAACATATTGATGTACTGGCTCTGCTGCTGTTCATCCGTTACATAGTAGATGATCTTCTCCTTCTTCTCTTCCTCGGTATTCTCCTCGGAAGCCCCATCTTCCGCCTTGTCCTCTACGACTTCGGCTTCTACCTTGTTGCCGTTCTCGTCTACGGCATTCTCCTTGTTCTTTTCCTCATCCTGAGGCTTGATCTCCAGGCACTCCGGCAGAGTCAGATACTTGCCATCCAGATTCTTGAAGAGGATGTAATCATTCATCTTCTCACAGAACTTGTCATCCTTCAGGCAGCCGAATTTGATGAAGGGACTGATATCATCCCAGTACTTGTCGTACTCTTCCTTATCGGTCTTGCACATACCGGCCAGCTTGTCCGCTACCTTCTTGGTAATGTACTCGGCGATCTTCTTGACAAATCCGTCGTTCTGCAATGCACTTCTGGATACATTCAGCGGCAGATCCGGACAGTCGATGACACCCTTTAACAACAGCAGGAACTCTGGAATGACTTCCTTGATATTATCTGCAATAAATACCTGATTGTTGTACAGCTTGATGGTACCCTCGATGGACTCATACTCCATATTGATCTTCGGGAAGTACAGAATACCCTTCAGATTGAAAGGATAATCCATGTTCAGGTGGATCCAGAACAGAGGCTCCTTGTAATCCTGGAATACCTTGCGGTAGAAGTCCAGATACTCTTCCTTGGTGCACTCGTTGGGATGCTTGGTCCACAGAGGCTGTGTCTCGTTGATCAGTTCGGGACGCTTTCTGATCTTCAGCTTCTTGGGTTCTTCTGCTGCCTCGGCTTCTGCATTCTCGCCCTCTGTTTTTTCCTTCTTCTCCGGCTCGATCTCTTCGAGGACTTCATCATCGGGAAGCTTTTCCTCTTCCTTGATGATCTGGGTCTCCTTGGTGTTCGCCTTGGACAGATAGATCTCCGTAGGCATGAAGGAACAATACTTCTTCACTACCTCACGAGCCTTATACTCATTACAGAACTCCAGGCAATCCTCATTTAAGAACAGAGTGATAGTCGTACCGACATCGGTCTTGTCTCCGTCTTCCATGGAGAACTCGGTGCCGCCGTCACACTCCCAGTGTACTGCCTTGGCGCCATCCTTGTAAGATAACGTATCAATATGTACTTCATCCGCTACCATGAATGCGGAATAGAAACCCAGTCCGAAATGACCGATAATCTGGTCGGAATTGCTCTTGTCCTTATATTTCTCAATGAAATCCGTAGCACCGGAAAATGCGATCTGGTTGATATACTCTTCCACTTCGTCGGCGGTCATACCCAGACCGTTATCCTTGAAGGTCAGTGTCTTCTTCTCAGGATCCACGATGACATCCACACGTCCCTTATAACCTTCGGGAAGAGAATATTCTCCCATCATGTCCAGCTTTTTCAGCTTGGTCACAGCATCGCAGCCGTTAGAGATCAGCTCTCTGTAGAAAATGTCGTGATCGGAATACAACCACTTTTTAATAATCGGAAAAATGTTTTCACTGTTGATTGATAAGCTACCGCTTTTTGCTGCCATTTTTACCACATCCTTTTCTATAATTGCACAGTCATGGCTGACTGTTATCTAACTGATTCTAAGTGTAGGACTGCAAAAATAAAAAGTCAAGACAAATTTAGCACTCATTTCAAATGAGTGCTAACAATCTGTCAAAAAACCAGTATTTATCAGTGTTTCCGCAATTCTAAAATTTTAATAAAGCATATGGTGATCCTAAGAATTACTCCTCCGGAAAATACTTTGCATATACATCAAAAAAGTTATCCGTGGTCACCTGTTCGTCCGTGATCAGAGTGATTTCATCCCACAGTTTGTCATTGAGCTGACGCACCAGCGTATTCACGAAGCTGTCATACTCCTGTCCGAAGACTTCCCTTTTCCGTTCCTCTACAATCTTAAGCTTATTGGCATCGGTTTCTTCTCTGTCCAGGGTATTGGTACATTTGATAATATAATACCCTCTTTCGCACTGAATCACCTGGCTCACTTCATCCGTTGCCAGATTGAATGCTGCTTCCTCGTAAGCACTCTCCGCCTCACCCTTACCGAAAGAATAGGTGATCTCGGAATCATCGCTGTATTTAGAAGCCAGCTCCGTGAAATCATGCTCTCCGTCCACCGCCATGGCTCTCACCTCACAGGCTTTTTCGTAAGCTTTCTGGATAGAGCTTTCCGAATAGGGCTTTAAGTTACCGTCCATATCTGTGGATGCTGTTGCGAAAAAGATCTGCTGCACCGTAATCTTGCGCGCCTCGTCATCACTGATCTCCGGATTGATATCCTGAATGATCAGCCGATAGACCTTATCTGCCATGGCGTATTCCCGGTACAGATTTTCCACGATCTCCTCCGTGGCGCCCATGGTCTCGATCTCTGTGTCATTCAGGGAAGAATAATACTCCTGCGCTGCCTGGACGACCTTTGCTTCCTCGGCTTCATCTAACGTGACCTCTTTTTCCTTTGCCAGCAGATACATGGTCTTGATCTGCGCGATCCGAGCCAGTACCGTCTCCTTGACGTTATCCTCAAGTGTCACACCGTTTAAGGAAGTGTTCCAGATCTCCGTTCCGTAGACATTCGCATACTGATTCTGTATCGTAGTCAGATAGATCATGATCTCTGCCTTAGAGCAGGATTCATCTCCGATACGGAAGACTTCATTTTTCCCGAATCCCGTGGTGAAGACTACTTTCGTGCCGTCAGCCCCACCACAGGCGGTCAGCCCCGTCACCATACTTATGCCTAGCAGTCCCGCGATCAATACCGCGGTGATATTACATCTATTTTTAAAAAACATAGCATTTCCTACTTTCTCAAAGTCTCTGAATTCTGATTATACCCTATTTTTATCTTCCATGCTACGTTTTCTTAAAGTTCAGAAAATTCTAAAAATTCTCCGCCAGTCTGTCCTCTGCGGGAAGCTTTTCCACTTTTACCGCACAGACTTTGTATTCCGGGATTCTCGCATATTTATCCAATGCCGCATTCGTCAGGATATTGGCATTGCCATCCGGGAAATGGAACGGCATCCAGGTCTCCTTCGTGGATACTTTATCTCCCACTCTCGCAGTCGTGATCAGGGTACCTCTCCTGGAGGTAACCCTTACCTTTTCTCCATTTTCAATGCCAAGGCGCACTGCATCCTCCGTATTCATCTCGATGAAGGAATGACCTTCCTTCTCCATCAGTCCCGGAGTTTTTCCGGTCATAGCCCTGGTATTGTAATGGTACAGGATACGTCCCGTCATCATGATAAACGGATATTCCTCATCCGGCAGTTCCGCACTGGGCACATATTCTGCAGGGTAGAACCATCCCAGACCTCTGGAGAATTTACCCACATGCAAAATCGGTGTGCCGGGATGTTTCTTATCCGGGCAGGGCCACTGGATACTCTCACCCTTATCCAGTCTTCTATGGCTGATACCTGCAAAGCTGGGGGTCAGGGACGCGATCTCATCCATGATCTCTTCGGAAGTAAGCTGGGCTTGCGGATATCCCATACGGTTCATCAGGTCGATAAAAATATCGGTATCCAGGCGCATCTCGCCTTCCAGTGTCACCGCTTTACGGACACGCTGTACTCTTCTCTCCGTATTGCTGAAGGTGCCTTCCTTCTCCGCATAACTGGTACCGGGCAGGATCACATCCGCATACTGCGCGGTCTCTGTCATGAACAGATCGGACAATACCAGGAAATCCAGGCTTTCCAGTGCCTTGCGGATATGATGCTGGTCTGCATCCGTTACGACCGGGTCTTCGCCGAAGATAAAGAGTCCGCGGATCTCCTTACGGATTGCCGCAGGGAATACATCCGTTGCATGTACGCCGGGTTTTTTGTTCAGCTCCACTCCCCATGCTTTTTCAAATTTGGCAATAACCTCAGGATTTGTCACTTTCTGATAGCCGGGGAGATCACCGGGCAGTGCACCCATATCGCAGGCACCCTGCACATTATTCTGTCCACGTAAGGGATTGACGCCACAGCCGCTGCGTCCTAACTTTCCTACTAACATCGCCATGTTGGACATGGACATAACACCTTCGGTTCCGGTGGAATGTTCCGTTACGCCCAGGCAATAGATGATCGGAGCCTTCTTCGCCTTGGCATACATCAGTGCCGCCTCCCGCAGGTGGTCCGCATCGATATGACAGATCTCGGCTACACGCTCCGGAGTATATTCTTCTACAATCTTTTTCAATTCTTCAAAGCCTTCGGTCCTGGTGCGGATGAATTCTTCGTCTGCCAGTCCCTCATGGATGATCACATTCATCATACCGTTGGCAAATGCAACGTTCGTACCGGGCTTTAATTTCAGATGAATATCTGCCTGTCTGGACAGACCGATATCTCTGGGATCTACCACGATCAGCCGGGTACCCCGTTCCACTGCCTGACGGATCTGCATACCGATGACAGGATGTGCTTCCTCCGGGTTCGAACCTACCAGCATGATCACATCCACATCATTCGTAATATCACTGATGGGATTGGTCATGGCTCCGCTTCCCAGTGTCATGGCAAGTCCGGCTACGGTTGCGGAATGACAGACTCTGGCACAGTTATCTACATTATTGGTACCAAACGCACAGCGGACCATCTTCTGTAGCATATAGCAGTCCTCGTTCGGAGAACGGGAGCAGGCGAAGCCTGCCAGTGCATCGGAACCATACTTTTTCTTGATCTCTGTAAATTTCGCTGCAATGAGATCCAGTGCCTCATCCCAGGTAGCACGCTCAAACTCTCCGGTCTCATGGTTCTTGATCAGAGGATATTTTAATCTCTCCGGCGAATGTACGAAATGAAACGAGCCAAATCTGCCCTTAACGCACAACAGTCCCTTGTTGGAAGGGCCGTTTGCCGGTTCCACATCCACGATCTCGTTATCCTTTACCACCAGATAATACTGACAGCCGGTAGCACAGTGGGGGCAGGTAGTCAGCACCTTTTTCACCTTGCCAACCTGGTACTTTTTACGGTTTTTGGCTACCAGTGCTCCGGTAGGACATACTGCCGCGCAGTTACCGCAGGACTCGCAGTCTGTCTCCTTCCAGTCCGGTCCGAACGGAGCATCGATCAACGTTCTCGTACCGATCTTGCTGTTATGCAGGGTGCCGTTACAGGACACCTTGTTACAGGTGCTGACACATCTCTGACAATTGATGCACAGCTCCGGATAATACGTCAGAAAAGGATTCTCTTTTTTCGCTTCAAATTTGGCTGCACTTCCGGGATAGCAGGATTTCGTAATGTCATATTCATTGGACAGATCCTGCAGTCGACAGTCACCGGATTTACTGCAGGAAAAGCATCTGACATCATGGTTGGCAAGCAGCATGTTCAATACCTGTTTTCTGCTGTTCACCACTCTCTCGGAATGAGTGTTCACCACCATTCCCTCTTTTACTTTTGTATTGCAGGAGGTTACCAGATGTCTGCTGCCTTCTACTTCAACCACGCACATCTTGCAGGCTCCTACCTCATTGACATCCTTCAGGTAGCAGAGTGTGGGGATCTTGACGTCCGCCTCCTGTGCAGCTTCCAGTATGGATAAATTCTCATCTACGGAAATCTGTTTTCCATCTATGGTGATCGTTACCATTATACTCTGCCTCCTTCTACCACTCCGCATCCAAAGTGATCACATCTTAAGCACTTACCGCATTCCTGCATCGCCTCATCGTAGGACATTCCGTTTTCCACCGGTTCGAAATTGTTCTTACGCTCTCTTGCGGAACGGTCTGTCAGATGCACTCTGCCGTAATGGGTTCTGTCATTTTCTCTGGGCTCCGGGATCTTAATATCCTCCAGATATTTATGATGATACCCAAGGTATTCATCAATGTTCAGCGCTGCTACTTTGCCGGCACCAATAGCCTTAATTACGGTTGCCGGACCGAATACACAGTCACCGCCGGAGAAAATCTTGTCATAGCTCTTAAGTCTGGTGGTATCTAATGTCTCAAATGTCTTTCTTCGGGGATTCACATCATACTCTGCAAAAGGTGCAGAGACAATATCCTGACCGATGGCCATAAGTACCACTTCACAGGGCACCTCGATCTCGGGTTTATTTGCCACCGTTACGGAAGGCTTTCCCTGTTTGTCATACACACTGATGATCTGGGGCTGTGCCACAAATCCACAGACATTCCCCTCCGCATCCGCATTGATCTTCACCGGTGCATTCAGTGTCAACAGTTCCACGCCCTCTTCAATAGCTCCCTGGATTTCGGAAGGCAGTGCTGTCATGTCGATCTGACGTCTGCGGTAGATCACCGTTACCTCTTTTGCATGGCACCGGATGGCAGAACGGGCACAGTCCATGGCTACGTTTCCGCCGCCTACGACCACCACACGTTTGCCGGTATAATCCGGGATGTTGCCTCTACCGATCTCGCCCAACATTTTCACTGCGGAATAGACTCCGTTGCTGTTCACGCCGTCTACGTTTACAGATTTACCTACCTGGGCACCGATAGCAATATAGATCGCATTGTACTGCTCCTTAAGCTGCTCCATAGTGATATCCCTGCCGATGGCAGTATTGTAATGCACTGTAATATTACCGGTAGACAGGATCGCATTGATATCTTCGTCCAGTCTGTCCTTGGGCAGACGGTAATTGGGAATACCGTATCGCAGCATTCCTCCCAGCGCTTCTCTCTCTTCATATACATCTACCTTATGTCCCATCAGAGACAGATAATAGGCAGTCGTCAGTCCGGAAGGACCTCCTCCTACGATAGCTACTTTTTTACCGGTGGTGACATTACACTCCGGCACCTTTACCTGATCTGCCGCGATCTGATCCACCGCAAATTTCTTCAGTCCACGGATATTGACCGGGCTGTCTATCAGGTCTCTGCGGCATTTTGCCTCACAGGGGTGTTCACAGATAAATGCGCATGCCGTGGGAAAAGGATTGTCCCTGCGGATCAGATTAATGGCATCTGCATAACGATGTTCACCGATCAGCGCAATATACCCCGGAATATCCACATGTGCGGGACAATGGGAAATACAGGGAACCTTCTGTCCCACTTCCGCCTGGCATCTGTGCTGTTCAATATGGCTCATGTATTCATCACGGAACAGCTCCACACTCTGCAATACGATGTTGGCCGCCTCATAACCTATGGCACAGTCTGCCGTATCCTGAATCATTTCCGCCAGGGATACCATATTGTTAAAAGTATCCCTATCCGCCTTACCGTCCAGAATGCTGCGCATCATATTCTCTACCTGTTCCAGTCCGTCACGACACGGAACACATTTACCGCAGGTCTGACTTCTGGCACTTTGTAAAAAAGAAAGCTGCACTGCGATCGGGCAGACACCGGGAGGATTTCCCTTCACCCTCTTTACAAATTTATCTAGGAATTTTGTTGTCTTTTCATTCATTTCATTTTTGTAAATAATATTCTCGGAATGCATGAAACCCTCCTGTGTACGTCCTGTCATGATGAGTACTGTATCTCTTCCAACAGGCATAAGATTTTACCGACTACCCCGAATACTTAAAAAGGTATAATGTAAGTGCTTACATTATACCTTCTTGAGAAACATTCTTCAATTAGATTAATTATTTAACAAACCTGTTATTTTTTTAGCGAAGTACCATTACCGCATTCCCCGTCTTCTTCCCGTAAGATACGGATTCCGTGAGCCAGTGTATCCAGTACTGCCTCCAGGCATTCCTTCACTGCTTTCGGACTTCCCGGCAGATTTACGATCAACGTCCGGTTACGGATGACACTGGCAGCTCTGCTTAACATCGCCCGGGGAGTGATCTGCAGACTGTAATAGCGCATTGCCTCTGCGATTCCAGGTGCATTTCTGGTAGCTGCCCGCATAGTAGCTTCCGGGGTATTATCTCTGGGAGAAAAACCGGTTCCTCCGGTAGTGAATACCACATCCACATCCTCTTCATCCGCAAGTCTTACCATTTCCCGGTATAAGCCTTCCGCATCATCAGACAGTACCACCTGACTTACCACTTCATAACCCTGTTTTTCTATGATACTGCGGATAGCGGGACCACTCTCATCTTCCCGCTCTCCTTTGCTCCCTTTGTCACTGGCAGTAATGATCCCCGCATGGAGTTTTCTGGTACTGATCAGTTTTAAGGTATCACCGACATCGATCCTGCCGCCATGCAGTACCCTGGCGAACACGCCCTCTCTGGGCATGATGCAGTCCCCCACCATATGGAAGATCTCGCATTCCGAATGGCATTTTTTCCCTATCTGCGTGATCTCCAGCACCACCTCATTACATTTGAAAATACTTCCCACCGGGTAAGATTTAAAATCATATCCTTTCACCAGCAGATTTTCACCAAAAGCTCCATCCGCCACGTTCGCGCCTCGTGCGCGGAATTTTTCCACCTCTTCCCAGGATAACAGGCTTACCTGTCTGTGCCAGTTGCCCGCATGGGCATCCTTCTCCAGTCCCCAGTCTTCTATAAAGTTACAGCTTCCGACACTCTGCTTGGCTGTTCCTTTTTTCTCACTGATACATACTGCTACTACTTCTCCTGCCATAACTGTCATACCTTTCCTTCGGCCCGGTCCGTTTTTGTCTGCCCGCACCGGTCATGTTTTGTACCTATCCGCCGATCTGTACCATCTTGCGCTGTTCTTCCGCTCCATCCGTCAGACCTCCGTCAGCTGCCTTTTCCCGGAAATGATGCTCTGACGGTTTCTCCCGGACAGCAGCCAGAATCCGCTCCCGGATCTCTTCATCCAAAGCTCCGCTTCGAAGCAATGGTTTCAGCTCCAGTCCCCTGTCATAATGCAGACAAAGCTTTAGTCTTCCTTCGCAGGTCAGGCGGACTCTGTTACATTCCCTGCAGAACTTGTGGGAAATCGGACTGATGAATCCGATCCTGCCGCAAAATCCCGGAAACTGATAATATTCTGCCGGACCGTCCGTTTTTTCGTAAGGATCTGCTACACGCCCCGCCACTGCCAGCGGCGATTTCCCCGGAACTGCTATTGCTGCTCCAAATCTTTTCTCCAGCCGACTTAAAATCTCCTTCGAGGAAATTCCCGTATAATCTTTTCCACAGCCGATGGGCATCAGCTCGATGAATCGGACATCCACGGGCCTGTCCGCTGCCAGTGCGGCAATTCCTTCCATATCCTCTCCATTCATCTCCACGCAGGGAACGCAGTTGATCTTCACCCTAAGCTGCTGCTCCAGCGCCGCATCGATTGCGCGGAGCACACTGTCCACACCTGCTGCACGATCTGCACGGTCACAGCCTGTGATGCAGCGAAAACGTTCCGGATCCAGCGTGTCCAGGCTGATGTTCACTGCCGTAAGTCCCGCCTCGCGATAGATTTCTGCCTGCGGTGCGAACAGCGTCCCATTGGTAGTCATGGCGATCTCCCGGATTCCCGGCAATCCATGGATCTGCTCCACCAGCCACGGCAGATTTTTCCGTACCATGGGTTCCCCACCGGTCAGACGCACCTTCCGGATTCCCAGTTGTTCCATGATCCCCACCAGCCGGAAGATTTCTTCCAGCGTCAGTATCTCCGCATGTGCTAACGGCGTGATCCCTTGCGGCGGCATGCAGTATCTGCACCGGAGATTACACTTGTCCGTCACCGATATCCTCAAATAATCAATTTCTCTTCCCAGACCGTCCTGCATTATGTACTCCTTTTATTTTTCCAGCCATATGATCTGTTCCGGCGGCATTTTCAGATACAGTGTTTCTGCATGTTTCAGTGCCTGCCATTCCTCCTTCGGCAATTCATAGGTCAACACCTCTGACGCATGTTCCCCTGTCCGATTACCATTACAAAACAGTACCACTGTGGAAAAGGTATCCTCGATCACCCGCAGGATGTGACACTCCAGCACATTCGTTGCCTCCATTGCCGGAACGACCTGAAAATAGTGTGCCCGGAATGCCGCATATTTGTAGCTGCCTTCCCTGGGCGGCGCAGACAGGCAGATTCCCCAGTCTGTTGCCGCATATCCGCTATCAGATTCAGCCTGCAGCATCGAGACATTTTTACATCCGGTCAGAAGTGTTGCCGCCAGAGACGCCGGATTCTGAAAAAGCTCCTCTTTCGGCTGCACATCCAGGATCTTTCCGTCTTCCATGACTGCGATGCGGTCCGTCATACGATAGGCCTCGTTCCGGTCATGGGATACGAACAGTACTGTCTTCCCATAATCTTCCATAACATTCATCAGTTCCCGCTCCAACTGCATCTTCAGATAATTGTCCAGTGCTGTAAAGGGCTCATCTAACATCAGTATCTCCGGTTCCCCCGCTAACATCCTTGCCATGGCGGTACGCTGCTTCTGTCCACCGGACAACTGCGCCGGATACAGCTGCTCCTTACCATCCAGGAAAAAACGTTTCACATATTCCGATGCTTTCTTCCTGTCACCTGCGCCACACAGGATATTCTGCAGCACCGTCATATTCGGGAAAAGGGCATAATCCTGAAATAAATAGCCTACTCTCCTCTTCTGTACCGGCAGATGGATCCGTTTCTCCGAATCAAAAAACACTTTATCGTCCAGCCGGATCACACCTTTATCCGGCTTTTCGATTCCCGCGATGCATTTGAGTGTCATGCTCTTGCCGCAGCCGGAAGCACCTAACAGCCCCAATACCTCTTTTTCTGCGGTAAACTTTACTTTCAGTAGAAAGTCACCACATTTTTTCTCAATATCCACATACAAAGCCATTATCTTTTTCCACCACCTCTCCGCTCCTGATACCCCATCCAGTAATTCATCAGGAAAATGGTGAAAAAGGAAATTCCCATGATAATAGCTACCCAGTAATAGGCCAGACTGCGGTCACCGCTCTGCACTGCCGTGTAGATTGCCACCGACATGGTCTGTGTCTTTCCTGGAATATTTCCGGCTAACATGATCGTCGCACCGAATTCCCCCATAGCCCTGGCAAATGCCAGAATCGTGGCAGCCGCCACCCCGGGCCATGCCGCCGGCAGCTGAATCCGGAAAAAAATCTTTGTCTCCGACATTCCCAGCGTCCGTGCAGCATAGATCAGATTCACATCCACCTGCTCCAGGGCGCCGCGGGCTGTCCGGTACATGATGGGAAAAGATACCACCACTGCTGCGATCACCGCCCCCTGCCAGGTGAACAGCACACTGATTCCCATTTTTAAGAGCAGCCCGCCTAACAGACTGTTTTTCCCGAAGATGATCAGCAGGAAAAATCCGACTACCGTAGGAGGTAATACCATCGGCAGAGAGAAAATGCCGTCAATCAGTGCCTTGCCCGCTCTTAAGGAGAGGACCAGCCTTGCAGAAAGCAGACCTAAAAAAAACGTAAATACCGTCGCACATACTGCGACCTTCAGGGAGATCCATAAGGGTGAAAAATCCATTTCTGCTCCTATTCTGCCGCAGAAAATCCGTAGCCTTCGAATTTCTGCATGGTATGATCGGTCTGCAGATATGCAAGGAACTCTGCCGCCGCATCTGCGTGTTCACTCGCCTTCACGATTCCCACCGGATAGATCACCTGTTTACAGGAACCTACGGGAGCCTCGCAGACGATCTGGATGTTCTCGCCCACATAAGCATCTGTTGCATATACCACGCCACAGTCCACTGCACCGGTTTCTACCCAGGAGAGTACCGTGCGGACATCGGAGCCGTAGTTTGCCTTTGTCTTTACCGTATCCAGAATTCCCAGAAAGGTGAAAATCTCCTCGGAGTACTGACCTACCGGCACACTTCCCGGCTCTCCCAGACCGATCATGCCGACTTTATCTGTTGCCACATCTTCGAAAGAGGTAATGTCCTTATCACTGCCTTCCGGAACGATCAGCACTACCTTATTTTCCAACAGCTTCACAATAGAATCCGGATCCATCAGTCCCTCATCGTTCAAAGCTGTCATCTGTTTGGTCGCTGCGGAGAAAAACAGATCTGCCGGAGCGCCTTCCTCGATCTGTGTCTGTAAGGCTCCGGATGCTCCATAAGAAAAGTTCAGTGTCACATTTGGGTGCGCTGCTTCATACTCTGTCTTGATCTCATTGCATACATCCGTCAGGGAAGCTGCCGCTAAAATCGTCAATTCCACAGCCGGCCCGGTATCTACTGCATTCTTCGTTTCAGATCCACATCCTGCAAGCAGCATTGCTGCCAGGATCGTTGTCATGACTGCTGTCATTTTTTTATTATATTTTTTCATAATATTCTGTTCTTTGAAAATGTCCGCTCTTGCCACCCATCTTTTCCTCCAGATGGATCTCTCCCATTTCCATGCCGCGGTCCATTGCCTTGCACATATCATAGATGGTAAGCAGTGCCACGTTCACCCCGGTCAGTGCCTCCATCTCCACGCCGGTACGCCCGGATAATTTTGCCGTACAAAAACAACGGATCGTGCAGGTCTCCTCTTCCATAACAAAATCTATGGTGACCTTTGTCAGCATCAGTGGATGACACAGCGGGATCAGCTCCCAGGTCCGTTTGGCCGCCATGATCCCTGCGATCCGCGCAGTTCCCAGAACATCTCCCTTTTTCGCCGTACCGTCCTTCACCGCGTCAAATACTTCACGGCTCACCCGGATACAGCCACTTGCTGTGGCACATCTCTCTGTAATATCCTTGTCTGTTACATCTACCATGATGGCATTTCCCTGCGCATCAAAATGAGTAAAGCCTGACATTTTCGTTTCCTTTCTGTTGTTTACTGCTTCCCAAAACCGCAATTGGGGAAGTGACATACCTCACAGTTCAGGCACAATCCACCCTCTCCGTAGCTGTCCAGATCAGCTTTCGTCAATCGTTCTCCTGCCAGTACTCTCGGCAGTACCAGGTCAAATACCGTGCGTCCCGCATACATCACACAGCCCGGCAGTCCCAGCACCGGGATCTCTCCCAGATAAGATAACAGGAACATGGCTCCGGGAAGCACCGGTGCCCCATAAGACACAATATCCGCTCCCGTAGCTTTGATCGCTCCCGGTGTCCTGTCATCCGGATCCACGCTCATGCCGCCGGTACACAGCACCATGTCTGCGCCCTGACGGACAAACTTAAGAATCGCTGCCGAAATATCCTCCTGGCAGTCATCCAGGATCACCTGTCCCATCACTTCCGTATCATATGCAGCAAGCTTTGCCCGGATGGCAGGTCCGAAAGCATCCTGTATCCTGCCTTTAAATACTTCACTGCCGGTGGTGACGATCCCTACCTTTTTATGGGACATGGGCAGGATCTTAAGAAGCGGTTCCCCGCCGGCTGCTTCCTTTGCCCAGTTCATTTTTTCCTCTTCGATCACCAGTGGGATAATGCGTGTGGCTGCCAGCCTGTCTCCTGCTTTCACCGGAAAATTGCCGTGAATGGTGGCGATCATCATCTCTCCCAGTCCGTTCACCGCACGTAATTTTTCGGAATTGATCTTGAGCAATCCGTCTGCTGCTGCCCGGATCTCGATCTTGCCTTCCTTCGGTTCACTGGCAGTCATATTGTCATTGATGCACAGATCCCGTAAAATTGCCGCCGCCTCGTCCTCATGCAGGATACCCTCTTTTTTCTCCCACACATAGAGATGTTCCTTACCCACAGATAACAATACGGGAATATCCTCTTTCGTGACAATATGCCCCTTACGGAACACGGCATCCTTCACTACTCCCGGAATGATCTGGGTAATATCATGGCACAGCACCTGTCCCACTGCATCTTCTGTTCTGATCAGTTTCATCGTAATCTCCCTGATATACCAAAGTATACTAAAATACAGGCATAAATGCCTGCTATATCATTCATGTCATACACAGGACAGTTCACCGCATCCTGCGTCACTACATCGGTTGCAACCGCGATCAGATGCTCTGTGGCACATACTTTATGCTCTGACACCGCTCTCCGTACCACTTCAACCTTCGGATAAGCGGAATCCTTCAATCCCTCCAGGATCAGAACATCCACATTCCCGCAGGCCGCTATCATATCCTCTGCGGTCACTTTTCCCTTACGGTTCACAGAGGACTGCGTGTCGGAATAAATAGCACTGATCCTGGCCCCTGCCTCCGTAAAACGGTACGTGTCCGTTCCTTCCCGATCCATGGCGTACTCATGCCCGTCGTGTTTGATCACACCTACGCGGTATCCGTCCCGGATGAACTCGTTGATCAGCTTAATGATCAGTCCGGTCTTGCCGCTGTCCTTGACTCCGCTGACACAGAAGGTAAGCGGCAGGCTTAAACTTTCGAATTCTTCTCTGGTATTGATATTGCGCAGCTGCTTTTTATCAAAACAGCTGCTCTCCAGACGGATGTATTTGGTCCGCACCCTGCGCAGGATCTGCATCAGACGATACTGCCCCTGTTCGATCAGTTCTTCTATCACCGGCAGTATTTTTTTCGAATAAATGGCACACAGCGGATGAATATGATCCTCATCCACCATGCAATAGCAGTCATAGTCCGAGGAAATAAATTCTGCCATATACCGCACCAGATCTCCCGTGATAAAGGGCATATCTCCGGCACAGACAAATACATAATCGCAAGATGTATGGATCAGGACCTGACGGATTCCTTCCATAGGTCCGATCTCCCTGTGCTCATCACAGACAACGGGAAGCCCCAGATCCTCATATTCTCCAGGTATAGCAGCAGAAATACAGGGCTTCCCATCGAACCCCTGCAGCTCCTCACAGATTCTGTCTAAGAATCTGCGGTTCTGATATTCCATTAAGACCTTGTTCTGCCCCATCCGGCTGCTCTTGCCGCCGGCGAGGACCGCTGTGCCAAGGGTGAATTTTTGCATTTCCTGCATGTTGATTTTCCTCCCGTGCAAGCACGTCGAAACTATTTGTCTTGTGACCTTTGTATCATTTAAAGTATTGGATCTTCACTTCATCTCCGGGGTGCAGTTCCCGCCCCGGTTCCATATCTATAAAGCAATTACAATCTCTCATGTTGGAAAGCACCGAAGACGCATGTACTGCTGTGGGCAGTGTCACTCTGCCTTCCTCCGCATATGCCCGTACAAAGCGTCTGAGCTTATTCACCTTCGGATAAGGGTCAGAAAGCACCGCTTGCGTTCGTCGCACCTTCAAGGATGCATTCTGTGTCAAATACGCTGCCAGTTCCCAAAAATAATACTCAAAATTGGCATACGCCGCATAAGGATTTCCCGACAGGCTTAAGATGGCTTTACCATCCAGGACACTGCCGATCGTCGGAGTTCCCGGCTGGATGTTGGCATGGGAAAATATTTTTTTCGCTCCCAGTTCTTCCAACACTTCCGGCAGCAGATCCTTTTTCCCCACAGACACACCACCGGTAGTGATCACAATATCCGCTGTTTTCAGGCACTGCTGTATTTTTTCCTTCAATAATTCTTTATCATCTCCGCAGATTTCCGTGAAAGGCACCTGTATTCCCTGTCTTTCCATGGAAGCCCGCAGCATATAAGCGATACTGTTATATATTTTCCCCGGTAAAAGTGGCGTTCCCGGTGCCATCAGTTCTGAACCTGTGGATAGAATACTGCACTTTATCCTCTCACAGACCGGCACCTTGTAAATGCCGAGACTTGCCAAAAGCCCCATATGGAGTGCACGCAGATGTGTCCCCCGTGCAAGGATCTGCTCACCCTCACGGATGTCCTCTCCCACACAGCAATAATTTGTTCCCGCTGTAATCTCCCGGTAGATCTGTACCTGTTTTTCGCCATAATCGGTATCTTCCTGCCGGATGACCGCATCGTATCCTTCCGGCACATAAGAACCGGTCATCACCCGTACTGCGCATCCCTCTTCATAAGGAATCTCTGCACAATCTCCGGCAAATAATTCTCCCACGATCTGCAATGTAACCGGATGTTCTCTGTCCGCACCCGACGTATCCTCCGCCCGTACGGCATAACCGTCCATGGCAGACTTCGGATAGGGAGGAATCATCATCTGCGCCACAATATCCTCACCGAGGATCCGGTCACAGGCATCCGTAAGTGCCACATATTCTGTTTTTTCTATAGGCTTTACCTCTGCCAGTAATGCCTCCAGACATTCTTCCAATTCTTTCATGTGCGGCTCCTCTCACTGTGTTTTATTCCGTGCTGTTCCACCGGAATGAAACAAGCTCCCTGTCCGTTCTCAGGATTATTTTCTTGCATCATGATAGATCTCTATCCGATCCGGCCAGGCTCTGCAGATCAGATTCAGCCGGTACTTTTTTGCAAGCTCTATTGCCTGATCTGTAGGTACTGCCTTGGACGCCAGCACCGGAATCCCGGCAGCGATCACCTTCTGTACCATGTCCGTAGGAACCCGCCCCGTAGTAAACAAAATGCACTCGGACAATTCCAGCTGTTTCAAAAGTGCATAGCCGATACATTTATCCAATGCGTTATGTCTTCCGATATCTTCCATGCGGCATACGCATTTGTCTCTTACTCCGAGATAACAGCTGTGGGTTCCTCCGGTCTGTCTGTGCAGCTCGCAGTCTCCGGCGAATTCTTCCGCCAGGGCAAATATCCACGCATTCTGCCATTCTGTCCCGGGTAATTCCCGTAACTGTCTTTTTCCGTTTTTTTCCAGAAAAGTAAGATTCCCGATGCAACAGGAAGCCTCTCTGTCTGTCGCTATCTGTCTATCGCTTCCCCGTAAATTTTCCTGCAGAAAAACTCTCGCACTTCTACCGCTCTCGCAAATCGTAATGCTCTCCACATCCCGGACGCTTTCAATCCAGCCTTCCGTGAAAAGTCTCCCCAGTATCAGCTCCGGCAGATGTGTGGCTGTGCAGGTCAGACGGAATGTCAGTTGCTCATCCACATAGACATCCAGGAAATGTTCACAGACAATCTCTCTGCTTCTGCCCCTTTCCTGCTTCCCACAGTTCCCGGGACCGTCCGGCTCCACTGCGATATAAGTCTGTGAGACTGCATTATGTAGTTGTTCCATACGGTCATTGATCTGCATTTATCGTTCTCTTTCCATCATTCAAAGTAACATTTCTATGTAAGCACTTACATTTTACATCAAACTCCGGCTCCCCGCAAGCAAAAAAATGCGTGCAGAGATGATCCACACGCATTTTCTGATTATCCTGTTTTGAACAATTCCAAACCTTCTGTCAACGATTACTCGATCACATGGATCCAGCCCTTAGGAGCTTCGATCCTGCCCATCTGGATACCGGTCAGAGTCTCATACAGCTTCTTGGTGACAGGTCCCATCTCGGTCATGCCGCTGGGCAGGCAGATCTCTTTGCCGTGGTCAACGATCTTACCAACAGGGGAGATAACTGCTGCGGTACCGCACAAACCAGCCTCTGCGAAGTCTTTTACTTCATCCAGGTATACTTCTCTCTCTTCTACTTCCAGTCCCAGATATTCCTTGGCAACATATACCAGAGAACGACGGGTGATGGAAGGAAGGATACTGTCGGACTTGGGAGTTACGACCTTGTTGTCCTTGGTAACGAACAGGAAGTTCGCACCGCCGGTCTCCTCTACCTTGGTACGGGTAGCAGCATCCAGGTACATATTCTCATCGTAGCCTTCCTTGTGAGCGGATACGATAGCATGTAAGCTCATAGCGTAGTTCAGACCAGCCTTGATGTGACCGGTTCCGTGAGGTGCCGCACGATCGAAGTCGGTGACACGGATGGTCAGAGGCTTAGCGCCGCCCTTGAAGTAAGGTCCCACAGGGGTGCACAGGATACGGAACTGATACTCATCCGCAGGCTTTACACCAATGACAGGGTTGCTGCCGAACATATAAGGACGAATGTACAGAGTTGCGCCGCTGCCGTAAGGAGGCACGAAAGCATCGTTCGCCTTAACCGTCTCAGTAACAGCTTCCACGAAACGCTCCTTGGGGAAAATAGGCATCTCCAGTCTTGCTGCGGAAGACTCCAGACGCTCACCATTTAAGTCAGGACGGAAGGTTACGATATGTCCGTCTTCTGTGGTGTAGGCCTTCAGACCCTCGAATACGGTCTGTGCATACTGCAGTACACCTGCGCACTCATTTAATACGATGTTGGGGTCCTGGGTCAGCTGACCGTCATCCCATTTGCCATCCTTGTAATTGGACACATATCTGTAATCCGTAGGGATATAACCGAAACCGATATTACCCCAGTCAATGTTCTTCTTTTCCATTTTGTATTCCTTCTTTCCTCGGTTTACCACTCTGCCTGTTGATTTCTCTTAACAGAATTTATTGATTTTCATTATTATACCATTTGTAATAAAAGTCAATATACACATTTATGCTTTCCAGTGCTTTTTTCAGCGAAAATGTGGCTCATTTCTCCTTTTAGTTGAAAACTCAAATTAAATTCACTACAATTATTTTTCTCCGGTAGCTTCCTGATATGCACTGTTCGCTACCACTGACCATCCGGTCTTATCCCCCGCAATGACCTGCAGATCTTCACTGCGGACCGCATAAAACTCCACGATCTGTGCTGCCTCTGTGGACAGATTCTCTTCCGGATTCCGGTACAGCACGAAAATCTCACATTTTCCGTTCTGCGAGGTACGATTGTAGACCAGCGTGTATGCATAGGTCTTTCCCGCCTGCTCCTGTTCTCCCAGCTGCAGATAGAAATTGCCTTTGGCATTGTAGCAGACTTCGAAGGAAAAGCCCTGTTGTTGCAGCACAGCATCATATACTGCCTGTGCGTAAGGCTCTAAGGGATCCTGTACATCTTCCGCGGTTTCCGTCTCCGACGCATAGTATTCCGCAAGCCACTGTTCTTCCATCGCCTGCTTTGCTACCGTTTCTGCATCCTCCGGGTGGGTATTTTCTTCCTTGTCCATCAATTCCGTCAGATAAGTAATGTAATCCTCACCGGCAAGCTCCGTCTCTCTCCGAAACAGCACGCCCTCTGGACGCCAGTAGGAATACCAGTGCCTGTCCGGGAACTCCATCTCTTCCACACTGATCAGATTCTCTGTGAGCCGCGTCTCCGAAGGGATGTCATTTTCAAACCAAATCCAGGCAATTCCGGCAAACGTGACGATCAGGCACAGCACTGCCCACAAAGCAATGCCGATATCCTCCAGCCACTCCCATTTCCCGGGAGTTCCCCACTTGTCCCGTATTTTCCGGTGCAGCCTGATGGGTACTCTCAGATATACATAAAACAGGAGAAGCAGCAGACACAGCAGATCCCCCAGTAACAACACATAACTGCGAAAACTTACGGGACCACCCCACAGAATCATTCTGGCTGCCACATATATTCCTGCCAGAGTAAGCAGTAAAACCGTAACTGCCAAATATATCTTCTTTTTCATCGTTTTCCGCACTCAGGCTTTCTTGCGCTCGTACTTTAAGAACTGATAGGTAATGTCAAAATAGACCTGCTCGTCGCTGTCCGCGGTGATCTCCCACTCGGGATCACTGTCCAGATCCGGGAAATAGGCATCCGCCTCGTAGGCATGGTCGATCTTCGTCACATGGGCCACGTCACAGTAAGGCAGCATCTGGCGGTAAATACTCTCTCCGCCGATGATATAGATATTCTCTTCGTCATATTTCTTCAGTTCTTCCAGCAATTCTTCAATAGAGTGTACCACGATCGCATCCTTGACCTGATAATTCGGATCTTTGGACAAAATAATGTTGATGCGGTTCTTTAAAGGCATGCCCTGCGGGAAAGTCTCCAAAGTCTTGCGTCCCAGAACCACTACCTTACCTGTCGTCTCTTCGCGGAAATGCTTATGATCATTGGGGATACGGATCAGCAGTTCATTCTTGCTGCCGATGGCCCAGTTGTTGTCTACTGCTACAATTAAATTCATGGTGTACCTCGTTTCTGTTTGTTTCTATGATAATAACCGGTTTCTCCGTGCTTCGCACTCACGAAACCGTACTGATATTCGTATTCCGGGCTACCGCCCTACTTACTCATGTCAGATTGCAATCGGAATATCCCTGATCTGTTCGCCGGTCTGGTAACCTTCCAGCTTCACATCATCCGGTGTAAACTGATAGAAGTCCTTGATCTCCGGATTCAGCCAGAACTTCGGTGCCGGGAAAGGTTCTCTGCTGATGAGTTCCTTAATGGCATCCACATGACGGTCATAAATATGTGCATCTGCAATCACATGCACCAGTTCTCCCACATTCATATCACATACCTGTGCCAGCATATGAACCAATACCGCATACTGGACAACATTCCAGTTATTCGCCGCCAGCACATCCTGGGAACGCTGGTTTAAAATGGCATTCAATGTCAGCCTGTCCTCTCCCGCCTTCTGCGTCACGTTAAAGGTCATACTATATGCACAGGGATACAGATTCATCTCGTGCAGATCCTGATGGACATAGATGTTGGTCATGATCCGGCGGCTGAAGGGATTGTTCTTCAGATCGTAGATCACACGGTCCACCTGATCCATCATGCCTTCCTTATACTGATGCTTCACCTGCATCTGATAGCCGTATGCCTTACCGATCGAGCCGTTTTCATCTGCCCACTCATCCCAGACGTGGCTATTTAAATCATGAATGTTGTTGGACTTGCGCTGCCAGATCCACAGCATCTCATCTGTGGCGGATTTTAATGCCGTCCGACGTAAGGTCAGGATTGGGAACTCCTTTGACAGGTCGTACCGGTTCACCACTCCGAATTTCTTAATGGTATAGGCAGGAGTGCCGTCCGGCCAGTGGGGGCGCACTTTCTCGCCCTCCGTGCTGGTACCGTTGGTTAAAATGTCATTGCACATATCGATAAAAATATGATCCGCTAAACTCATGTTGTCTCCTTATTCTGATTCTAATTATAAATCGTACCCCCCTTCGTATTCCGGACTATCGTCCTACATACTCAGGGTTGTTTGTGCCGATGGATGCACTTTATATCTCCCACTTGTCGCACAGGGAATTGATCTGGTCCGCGAACTTCGCCATATCCTTGTTGGTCATGACACCCTCGCTCTTCGTAACCAGTGCCAGTAAGCGTCTCGCAGAGGCAAGCAGTCGTTCGAAGACTCCGGTAGCAGGCTTCGTCTTTTTCTGCACGGCAACAGGTGCTGCCTCATAGGTGAACTTATTGACTGCAAGATCGAACTCTGTACCGCTGTAAGGAGCATAGGCTCTCTGCCCATACTCCATCTTCAGGCATTCGGCAAATCCGGTACATACGCTGTCTTCTCCATGTACCACGAACACCTTCTTCGGCTTTTCTTCAAAGGCCTGGATCCAGTCGATCAGACCTTCCTTATCCGCATGACCGCTCAGTCCCGTCATTTTCCGGATCTCGGCGCGCACTGAAACCGTCTCACCGAACAGCTTCACCTCGTCAGCACCCTCTACCAGTGCCCGGCCCAGTGTTCCCACCGATTGATAACCGACGAACAGGATCGTACACTCCGGTCTCCACAGATTATGCTTCAGATGATGCCGGATACGTCCTGCATCACACATACCGGATGCGGAGATAATGACCTTAGGGGTCTCGTCAAAGTTGATGGCTTTGGATTCCTCACTGGTGATAGACAGCTTTAATCCTGAAAAAGCAATGGGATTAATGCCCTCTTTTACGAATTCCATCGCCTCATCATCGAAGCATTCCCACCTGTTCTCCTGGAATATACCGGTAGCCTCTACCGCCATGGGACTGTCCACATACACCGGGAAATCTTCATGCCCCTTTACCAGGCGCCCTACCTTGATCTTCCGCAGGAAATACAAAATCTCCTGGGTACGGCCCACAGCAAAAGACGGGATCACCACATTACCGCCCCGGTCTAAGGTCTCCTGCAGCACCTTGGTCAGTTCTGCCACATAATCCAACTTATCCTTCGGATGCAGTCTGTCACCGTAGGTAGACTCCATCACGACATAATCCGCTTCCTTCGTAGGTGTCGGATCCTTAAGTAACGGCTGGTGCTTGTTGCCGATATCGCCGGAAAATACGATTTTTTTCGTATTGCCGTCCTCCGTCAGCCAGACTTCGATGCTGGCAGAACCCAGCAGATGTCCGATATCCGTAAAACGGATTTTTACTCCCTCGCATACTTCCACGATCGTATTGTAATGGCAGGGAACGAACCGGCGGATCACACCATCTGCATCCTCCATGGTATACAGTGGCTCCACCACTGCATTATTCGCAGAACGTTTTGCCTTACGATTCTTCCATTCCGCTTCGGCACTCTGGATATGTGCACAGTCACGCAGCATAATGCTACACAGATCCGCCGTAGCATCCGTGGTATAGATCTGTCCTCTGAAGCCTCTGGCATACAGAAGCGGCAGAAGACCCGAATGATCCACATGAGCATGAGTCAGGAATACATAATCGATCATGGATTCCGCCACCGGCAGCGGCACATTTTCAAATACATTGACACCCTGCTCCATACCGTAGTCCACTAAAATATGTTTCCCGGCAACCTCCAGATAATGACAGCTTCCGGTTACTTCATGGTCTGCCCCCACAAACACAAGTTTCATAGCTCTACCTCCGTTTTTGTAATATTATTTTAAAGCATTGGCTGTTTCGTAGAACTGATAATAAATTCCCTTCTGCTCCATGAGCTGGTCGTGATCACCTTCCTCCACGATACCATCGTCCGTCAGCACCAGGATCCGGTCCGAATTGCGGATACTGGATAGTCTGTGGGCTATGGTCAGGGTCGTGCGTCCCTCCGACAGCTCTCCTAAGGACTTCGCCACCGCAAATTCACTCTCATTATCCAGTGCGGAAGTAGCCTCATCCAGTATGATAATGGGCGGATTCTTCAGAAATACTCTGGCGATGCTGATCCGCTGCTTCTGTCCCCCGGACAGCTTCACGCCCCGCTCTCCCACATAAGTATCATAACCATCCTTCAGATCCATGATAAAATCATGTGCTCCGGCGTGTTTTGCCGCCTCGATCACGTCTTCTTTGGAAGCTCCCGGACGTCCATAGGAAATATTTTCATAGATCGTACCGGAGAACAGATATACATCCTGCTGCACGATACCGATATTGCCCCGCAGGCTCTTCAACGTAAAATGCTTGATATCCTGACCGTCCAGCAGGATCTTTCCTTCCGAGACATCATAGAATCTGGGGATCAGATTGCACAGTGTCGTCTTTCCTCCACCGGAGGGTCCGACGATCGCCACCTTTTCCCCCGCATGGATCTGCAGGTTCAGATTCGTAAATACCTTATTGTGATCATCCGGATATTCAAAGCTTACTTTTTCAAAAGATATCTCTCCCTTCGGGTCTTTCAGTTCGACCGCATCCGGTTCGTCAAAGATCTCGATATCCGCATCCACGATCTGTAGAAAACGCTCGATGCCGGTCATCCCCCTCTGGAACTGCTCGGCGAATTCGATGATACGACGGATCGTTGCGATCAGTGTGGACACATACAGCATATATGCCACCAGATCACCGGCGGCTATCCTGCCTCTTACCATGAAGATACCGCCTGCCACCAGGACTACCAGATACATCAGTCCGTCGAACAGCTTGACTGTGGTATTAAATGCTGCCATGTAGCGGTAGGTCAGCTTCTTAATATCCAGAAAGGTACCGTTGTCCTTCTCGAACTTTTCATTCTCCACTTCTTCATTGGTAAATGCCTTAACGACCTTATGTCCTAAGAGGCTGTCCTCGATCCGGGCATTCAGTTCGCCGATCTGATTGCGCTGCTTACGGAAAGCGCTCCGCATCCGGAAATTCAGAATCATGCACACACCGCACATAAGCGGTACACATAAAAAGATCATCAAAGTCAGCGGCAGATTGATATTTGCCAGAATGACAAAAGAGATCACTGTCTTGATCCCGGCGATGAAAAATTCCTCCGGACAATGATGGGCGAATTCCGTCACATCGAATAAGTCATTGGTGATCCGCCCCATGATCTGACCGACCTTGGTATTGTTATAGTAGGTATTGGACAGCTTCTGCAAATGATTGTACGCATCTCTGCGCATGTCCGTCTCGATCTTCGCTCCCATGACGTGTCCCATATCGGACATATAGTAGCCGGCGATGCAGTCCACGATACGAAGTCCGAAATACAAAATGCCAAGCGTAAATATGGTCTTCACCGACAGGGCAGCCAGATCCCGCAGCCCCTCATTGGTAATATAGCGCATGATCAGTGGCAGTACCAGTTCACAGACCGTAGTCAGTGCCGCACAGAACAGATCCATGCACAGAGTAAAACGATATTTTTTAAAATAGGGTGCAAATCTGCGAAACAGTTCGCGGGTCGTGTATTGTTTATTTTCCATTGCTATTAAATTCCTTTTTGATCATTTCTATAAATGTTTCTTATAAATATTTTCCCTCTCCCTGATAGAAACGAACTTTCCCCTTTTGTTCTTTCTTCTGTTCATACAATGTATTGTCCGCTGCAGACAGGAAATCCCACACTCGGTTTGGTTCCTTCGGAATAGCACAGACACCACCTACAGAAATCGTAAGCCACGGTTCCAATTCGGAATCTTCATTGGGAATTTTGTATTCCCGGATACCGGCACACAACGATTCCGCATGTTCCATTGCATATGCCAGATCACGCTCCGGCATTACTACCAGGAATTCATCCCCTCCGTAACGCGCCACATAGTCTTCCGGGAATATTCTTTTCAACGTATCTGCCACTGCACAGATTCCTTCATCCCCTTTTCCATGCCCGTACCGGTCGTTTAGTTGTTTAAAATAGTCAATATCCAAAAATAGAATTCCCAGTTCTTTCTCATTTAATTTGCAATCTTCAAAGACATCCTCCAGATAACGGTTCAGACTTCTCTTGTTGTACAGTCCTGTCAATTCGTCATGCTCTGACTGATACAGTAATTTGTTTCTCTTCTTCGTCTGCTCCCGCTGCTCCTCTTCCGCCGCCTGCAGGCGCTTACGCAGCTCCAGCATATACATGACCTGATTGCTCTCGATCATTTCGCTGCTTTCCTTGATGTGGAAAAAAGTCTCTGTAGCCTGACGGAATTCCTCTATAGACATCTGTGCACTGCAATAACGCAGCCGCAACATTAAAAGCTGTAGCAGCAGGGTCCTATTCTGTTCGATTGCCGCCTTGGGCTCCAGACAATCCAATATCTCCTGCAGCAACTCTATATTACCGGTCTTTTCCACATATTGGAGAAGATTCTGAATACTGTCATATTCGGAAGATACCTGACGCATATCTTCCAATGCCATCACAGCCTGTCTTACATGATCGGCCGCTTTTTCCCGGTGTCCTTCGCTTTCTGCCAGATACGTAAAAAATACATTCGCCGTAAGTCTCGTTCCCCGAATGATCTCTTCGCTTTTTCCGGTTTCTTCCAGTTTGCGGTATACCTCCATTGCCTCCTGCTTCATATCCAGATGTAGCAGACAACAGCCGTACTCTGACAACATTTTCCGGAAATTGATCCGGCTGTAAATGCTGTCATCACCTGCTTTTTCAAATTCACGGATGCATTCCCTATAACACTGCACGGCTCTGTCATAGACTCCGATAAGATAATATGCATCCGCCATATTACTTAATACCATACTATGTACCATCTTATCATTGTATTTCGCTGTATAATCCAATGCCCTGCCATACTGTTCCATGGCCAGAGACAGATTGTTCTGCATATGTGCCACGATACCGATCATATTATAGGCCCTGGCTACGTGAATCTCCTGATCCGTTCCCAGCAGGCATCTCACGCTTTCGTCCAGATACTTCAGACACTGTTCCTGATTCCCTGTATCCAGATGATAAAATGCTGCGAAATAACAGATCCATCCATGGATTCCCCTATCCCTCTTCTCCGTCACAAAGGACAATGCCTGTTCCAGTGTCTCCCAAGTATAAGGGATCCCATCTGCCATCTGTTGTTTTAACCGTTCTGCTGTCTCTAACATCTGCTGTCTGTCTACACTCATATTTGTTCCATCCTGTCAATTCCCCAATGCTTTACTCCTTATCATTGTATTATTTTATACCCCGGTGCGCAAGTTATTTTACGGAATAGATAAAATGTTTCCCTATTCTATAAAAAAATGTTAAAATGAGAATATGTTTCGGAAATAAGTAAGAAAAAGGTATGATTTTTATGGGAAATATCGCAATAAACAAGAGATTTCAAGATCTGCATTTTGACAGCATCCAGGCTTTACGCGGTCTGGCGGCTCTTTTTGTGGTATTCCAGCACGTCCGTTTCCTTAATTTCGGTGCCTTCGGGGTAGACATATTTTTCTGTATCAGCGGGTTTATGATCATGTTCACCACAGAAAAAAGTACAAAATACTTCTTCCGGAAACGTCTGATCCGGATTCTGCCGCTGTATTATCTGATGACATTCGGCACTTACGCAATGCTGCTTTTATTCCCGTCCATGTTCCAGCAGACCAGACACAATCTTTCCTACCTGGTCAAGAGCCTGCTGTTTATTCCTTTTGATATCGGTGGTGGAATTATCCAGCCCCTGGTGCGGATCGGATGGACTATCAACTGTGAAATGCTGTTCTATCTGTTATTTTTCATTGCCTTTCATATCAGCATGAAATACCGCGGCCTGATCTGCAGTGCATTCCTGGCAGTTCTGGTAGGGGCAGTTCAGATATGCACTCCGGTGATCTCCTCCTGGCAGTCTCCGATAGGCAGGATGTTTTCTCCTGTTCTTATTTTTTACGGCGATCCTGTCATGCTGGAATTCATTTTCGGAATCCTCGCCTATTATCTGCTGCGTTTTTTATATCACAGGCATTTGGAGCATCCGTTTCCTATGGCTGTAAGTGTGCTGTCTGCGGTAGGCATTCCGGTGATTTTTTGTCTGCTGGCATTTTTCACCCCCAGGATCAATGTGATCGGTTTCCGCAGGCTTCCGCTGTGGGGACTTCCGGCACTTGTACTGTTGGTTTTAGCTTTCCTGGCCGGACTGAAGCTCTCTCTGCCCCGCTTTTTCATCCTTATGGGAAATATCAGTTATTCCCTGTATCTGGTGCATTACTATCCGGTAATGTTCTTAGACCGGGCGGTGTTCGACTTCTCCACCCTCTCTGTAATGTCTGTCATCGGGGTGATCTTAAGTGTGGCGCTGAGTATCGGGCTGGCTTACCTGTCCTGGATCGTTGTGGAACAAAAAATCTCCGGATGGCTGCGGAAGAAACTGCTGCACTAAGCATTTCCCTTGTAGCACTGCTTCTGTCATTTAATTATTTTATGAATTGTATATGCAATTATTCAAAAAGATGCACACTTTTTCTGTTGACATTTAGAACACCTTATAGTATATTATAACTTGTCTGTAAGACATGCGCGAGTGGCTCAGCGGTGGAGCACCTCCTTGCCAAGGAGGGGGTCGCGGGTTCGATCCCCGTCTCGCGCTTCTTAAAACCCTTGATTTTTCAAGGGTTTTTCTATTTCATATTGCATTTCATGTTGCATCAAGTTGTTTCCTGTAATTTATTTTCTCTGTAAATGGCAAGTTAGGTAACTATGGGAACGATATAATTATGGGAAAATTATTATCAGTTAATGATAACTATATATTGGATTTATTTAAAAACGCACCTGCCAATTATAGTCCAACTTTTGGGCAATTAAATATTGGTGGTCCCATAGTAGCATATATCATGCAAAAGCATTCAGATTATTATGGAGGTGCTGTTATAGTATTTGGTTATAACAATTTTAGACCTATCTATTATCACATTGTAAATGGCACAATAAATGCAGAATACTATTTGTAATCAAAGTATAATTACTGATTAATCTAATCAATAATAAATGAACCACTAAATATACATACGCGAATAGTAGTTCGCGTAATCTCTTGAAAAATATTTCCATTTGGGAATAATGATATTGTTCCTGTATGTGAAGTACTACCATCAAATACTGCACCTAAAATAGATATCATGGTTGATGGTCTGTAGCCTTCCGGGAGTGTTCCAATAACAACTCCATATGGGATACTACAGTCAGTTAATCTAAATGATATATTGACTATTTTACCGTACTTACGCAATTGAGAATATGTCAATACACCATTTGCAACACCTAATTTGCTGCCACCATCTGACAACGCTAACTTGCCAGTTAGATTAATATTGCACATACAAAAAAGAAGCCTAGCCTCTTTTTTGTAAATACGCTATTTACATGACCTTTACAACAAAATACAACATACCACTTGTTATATTTTCAAAATAAATAACAGGCAGCGCTAATAATATTGCTCCTCCTGCTATTTATTCTCTATTATATAAACTTATTTTTCTATCAGTACATGATAAAACTGCTTTTTTTGTCTATTTTTAATTTTTACTATTTTGGATGTCCTACTTATACTATCCACATATGCACCCGTCACGAATATTTGCTGAGGATTCATTTTCCTAATTCTATCAACTATTGTTTTATGTGTACATAATTCAATAATCGTTCCCTTTGGAATACTTTCATATAATTCACTACATTCATTTATAAACTGTTGTAATCCAGATCTTTCTGCTGTTTGAACCCACCAATTATTATTCATAAAAATTTCTATGTAATTTCTTTTCCAGAATGGACAGTATTTTATAAGATATCTGTATTTTTTCCCCTTATTTACCTTTACTATACTAAATATTATGTAAAAAATCCATATTCCAAATAAAATGCTTCGTACTATTATTCCCGCATTCCATGCAAGTATTAAAACAATAAATGCACCAATTATGATATCTTTAGGTACAATATAAAATATTTTTTTCATTATGTAGCTCCTCTTTAGTAATTATTACTCTTTTAGGAGAGCTGCATTCAGCTGGTAAAATGCGCTCTTTTACTAGCTATTTACTCTTTATAGGTTCCGGTCCAGGACCAATCCAGATGCGGAACGCTCTCTTACCATAATCTCTGGCATACAGCTTAGTGCCATCCTTTGTGGTAATATAAGTACGAAAAATGTACATACGAATCCACTCCTTTCCACAAGTTATCCTTGCAAAAAGAGTGCCACTGTGTTAAATTATAATTGTTCAGGTTATAATTTAAACCAGCTGAACAGTAGCAATACTTTTCAGCAAGGACCAAGCATCTTGTGTGCTTGGTTTTTTTATGTAATAGTCTATTCAGACATTTACATACAATTATGCAATAGAAAATTGAGATAGCATTTTCCTCTCATATCCTGTATATTCAGTTTGTCCATATTGCAACCAACTCTTATAGTATTTGTAAGCATAAAGAGCCGCCGCATAACTGATGTCAAATTTCTTCATAATTGAAAAAGGATTTATGTTTTCCACCATATTATGTATCAGGGGCGGTGGTGCCAAAGCATACTTTGCAAAAAATTCCGCTTCTGCCTCCTCTTCCTCTCCCTCTTTTACATGCCCTAATGCATAATGTCCAACTTCATGCATTATAGTATGGTTTATCCTGCCATAACTCTGACAATGATCATTGTAATATATCACCCACGTATGATCACAAAATTCCGTTAGGAAACCATCATTACTAAGTTTTAGAAACGCAGACTCTTTTTGTTCACTTAATGCAGAATATGGGATGACCTTAATCCCCATCTTTACAGCCATCTCGAACGCACTTATCGGTGTACTTTTTATTCCATATTCTATGAATGTGTCACTCACAGTTGTTTTTATGTATTCGTACTGTTCATCTTCTAAGCGCATATAACCTCCTATTTTTTTCCAACCAACATTCCCATAAGTTCCATCCTCTCTTCCACCGTCATTTTTTCAGCATTTCTGGCAATCAGTGTTTTAACTGTTTCGAACGGATTGTCTTCTTCCTCTTCCTCGGTTGATTTTAGAAGATAATCCGTAGTAACACCCAGTGCCTTAGAAATTTTCATTAAATTTACTCCCCTCGGCACTCGATCTCCTTTTACATAATGGGAAATCGCTGACTCGGTAATTTCGGTGATTTTGGACAATTCTTTCTGCGTCATATTTCTCCTGGAGAGCAACTCCGCAATTTGATCAGCCACTCTTACTGCCATTTTATTCTCCTCCATCCGCGTCACAAACACCTGACAATTTTATAGTACATAATAATTATCACTTTGTCAAGCAAAATTATCATTCTTATCAAAATAACTGTGTACTGTTAGATTACTTGCTCAAACATTCTTTATAAGAATAATTCTCTGTATACTTTTTAACTTCCTAGTTAATATAAAAAGAGTGGCGAACACCCCTTCTTGTTCGCCACTCTTTTCCCATGATAAACCATGAGAAGGATTCAATGGGTAATTTTAGAGTATCAATACCTTCTGCTGATCCGTCAATTATAGAATGCCGCCTGGATACTGTCGTATCCTACTTTTCCATCTTTTACCAGGTTCAGCTTGTCCTGCACTGCAATGGTCTCTTCTTGGCCTGATTATCATAATCAGTCATGGTCTTGTAATTCTCCAGTACAGCCTTTTCAAAGTCCTTTTTCTTATCCTCCGGCACTTCCAAGCCATACTCTTTCATGATTTCAAAAATGTTCTTCATATTGTCCTCCTAAAATATTTTGTGAATCGCACTTTCTGCGATATGGGAAATTGCGGAAGCAGGGATCGAACCTGCGACCTCCGGGGCATGAACCCGGTGAGCTGCCTCTGCTCTATTCCGCCACTGTAGAGCAATAAAAAAAGAGCCGCAGATCAATTACTTGGAATTGATCACATCGGCTCTAGGCTCTACGTTGATTACTATTTCATTTTTGCATTTCTTGCAGTACGCCGGAAAATTTGAAATCTTCGTGCTCGGCAATACCTTAAGGAAATGCGGGTTGCCACATTTCGGGCACTTACACCATTTAGAACTCATATATTACCAACTTTCTGTAGGTTGGCGTGTCTCACAGTGTTATTATAAAACAAACTTATGTTTGTTTCAATAAAAATCTGTAATCTTTTTTACTCCAGCTTATCCTTCTTCCATGATAGCTTGTATTAGCGGCATATATTTTTTTTCCAACCTGATATTTATACGGGTTCTTTCTCCATCAAAAGTGTGAGTTGTCGAAGGGGAAATCTTCTTCTCCTCCTCTTCACGTTCTTTTTCCCATTGATTGGTAATCTCATCTATCCTAGCCTTTTGGCTTTCTGACAATACTCTTTTGCTCATACGCTATGTATCCTCTATTTGCTAAGCTCTGCATGATTCGGTGTTGAAGTTCTCCGGTATTCCCTTCGTCCATCATATCTTCAATGGCCCATCTCCATGCCTGATTATAAGTTACCATATCTATCGGTTTAATAATTTCAACTCTATAGTCATATTTTTCATTTACCAGCCTGTATGATGCTGACTGGAAATACCTCATAAGATTAAAATCATCTTCACCAAACGACATTATTCCATTTGTTTTCGGATGGTTATGCAGTACTATGCACTCTGACAGATCCAAGTTTCCTACGCTGACTGCATCTTCTACACCCTCATTGTAATACAGCCTGCCCTCTTTATCAATGACAATCAGTTTCTCTATTTCACTGTCCCTTATCTGGTTGCCATAGTACTCTATTGCATCTTCCGCCTTAGAAATATCGATCTGTCCGATATATACCGGTTCACTGCCATCCCCTACAGCGTCAGATGCACCTAATGTCTTTGCCTTTAGGTCATTCTCAAAAGAGGTATCATGGTATTTTTTCCACGCCTGTGTCTTTTTCAAATCCGATGTGCCACATTCATACCGCAACCGTGCAGGCTTCTCATTCACTCCAGCAGACTGACAGAACTCCTTGTACTCTCTACGCTTCCTGCTGATTTTCACATTGATCTCTTGTGTATCCATTCCAAGGGCTTTGAGTGCTTCCTTTTCCCGTTTCAGTGCCCGGATATTTCTTTCCAGCGCCCGCATTTTCTGCGTAACAGCATAATAGTCATATTCCTTGCCATTGATAATAACAGGGGACGGCTCCGGACTCTCCTTCGGATAGCTGGACACTCCCTCGAACCACGGATGATGATTATGTCTGCAGTTATACCCATACAGGCCAAGCGGATCATTTTCATGCGCACCATCCACGCTGTAGCCTGTGGCTCTCCATAGATTTGTTATATAGTCCTGGCCAATGCGTTTTGCTTCCGTCCGGTAGTCCTGCCCTTCTTTCACAAAATACACATGGCCCTGCCACTGCTCATGATTGGCATGACCAATTCCCGTGTTACGGGCTCCCCAGTGCTTGGAGACGTATACCAGATTCTCGCCGGATACCATAATATTATTATCCAACACCTTACCGGCCATCTGGTGGCATCCGGTTCTAACCGCCATTCTCGTGGCAGTATCCAGCTGCATAGAGTACCCCGAAGCAAAATCAATGGACCGCAGACCGCTCTGTGCAAGATTATGTACGGTATCCTGTATCACCTTGTCCCGACTGAATGTGCCGGAGCATACTTTTATAATAGCCTTATCCAGTTCCCGCTGATACGTATTCTCCACCGCCTCATATCCGTTCATGGTCTTAAAGCCGGTAGTCTGCGTCATATTTTTAAGGGCTCCGGCCGTCTGCTCCGAAAACATTTCCACAAGTCTCGGCAAAAAAGAGTTATCCGTCAACTCCTTCGCATTCTGTTTCCACACGGACAGATCATCAATCCATGCCATATTCCCGGCACCAGCTACGATCTCATCATTTGCCTTGTATGCCTCCTTGGTAATGTTATTGATAATATCACGGATCTCCCGCTTATATTCCAGGGTGTTTTTAGCCACCGCTTTCCGGTACTCCGGGTCTGACGTCAGTAGCTTCATCGCTTCTTTGCGGATTCTCGCCGGACTATACCCCAGTTCACTCATGGAGTGCGCCTGCAGCTCCGCAGTCCTGGTATATGTCATGGTCTTCTGTATCCTGCGGGCAATATCCACGATGACCTCATGCTCCAGATATTGGAACAGCGGTACAAGGGCTTCTTCTATGATCTCCAACTGCTCCTCTGACAACATTAGTCTTCATCCTCTCCATCCAAATTATCATCAATCTGCAGCTTTTCATCTACCAATTTCTGTGCCTCCTCTTCCGTGAGACTGTATGCGTCCATCAGATACCAAACCGTGAGCTTCGGAATGTCGAAAGAGAGCGCATCATTACGTTTGCGTTCCAGTTCTGCCTCCCGATCAGTGATATAACTATCATCAAAGTCCACCAGGACTTCCTGCTCCAGGTTGAATGACTTGCCGTGGAAGGTATTTGCGAACCACATCACCGCCCGGCAGATATCCTGTATGTATCGGACGGCTTCCTGCCGCTGTCGGTTAAGTTCCTGCATCTGATCCTGACGCTCTCCCACATACTCGGTTGCTGTGGTAATCTGCCCGTTTTCGAAACTATATTTCTTTGTGCCATAGCCGAAGGACATAGATAACAGGGACAATGCCAGTTCAAACGCCTTGGTGATCTGCTCCACACGGATCTCTGGATTATACTCCTGGATCATGCCTTTTTCTTCCGGTAGTTTCTCGCCAGTAAATACGAACAACTTCTTTTGCTCCGTGGTCAGCTTCGGCTTACCATTCTCATCGAACTCACATAGCAATTCACTAATTAGAATGATCTTTTCTGACTTATCCAAATCAGAAAAAAGAACGTTATAACACAGATCCACAACTTTCAGCGCCGGGATTGCATCCCACAACTTCGGCAACCCATAGCCTTCCATATCATCCAGATTATTAACCTCCGCATTCCGCATCACCGCAAAGGGCTTCACATCACCTAGTTGTACAACGGTTTTCCTATCTGTTATCTCAGTACCTTTATCGTCAAACACATGTGTCTCTGCAATGTAATTGCCATCCTCGCCAATGGTAAACAGTACCAGCATGGTCTGCTTCTTTCCCTTGGACAAAGCACCCCCCGAGAAAGCAGCCTCGATCACAATATCATCTTCCACAGTCAGCGGCAGAAATGCATCCGCCTCCACATAATTCAGTTTGATCTCGCCGCCCTGCACGGAACCATCATCCATAAAGGTTGCATTGTCCAGACGGATGTAGCAGGCCGTTGTCCCGTCCGCTGAGGTCTTTTCCAACTGCTTGCGGTACTGGGTATTAAATTTACTGCCGTCAAGCACTGCTGCAACATAGTCAGCATGTTCACCGTCCCCGGCATTGATCTCTAATACTTCACACAGGTTTGCATCGTCCGAACAGCACCGCTTGCCTGGTTGACAAACGACTCCGGCATCAGGGCTACCTCATCGAAGAATACTCCGGCCAGTGTGATACCCTGGATCAGATCCTGCAATCCCTCATCCTTTCCACCGAACAGATAAAAGGTATTCTCCTTATCCCCCTTCCGGACAACCATATAGTTCTCTGAACGATGCTCCTCAACCTGATACCCACGGGACACGAGCATGCGCTTTAGCTGTCCGATCACATTACGACGGAGTGACTGTATTGTCTTACCACAAAGTGCTAGGTTCTGCTCGTCAAATGTTTCCATCGCCCACAGGATGAACGACAGGGACATAACTGTGGTCTTGCCAGAACGAATTGAACCATCACAGATAATGCCATCTTTATCTGCATACGGACTCTCCGGCATCCACCACTCCAGGACAACTTTCTGTTTATGGCTGAATGGTATGAATTTGAACAGTGCCTTACGTTTCAACTGTATCATCCTCCTTGAAGGTTGCCGCCACATCACCCTGCAGTGCATCCATAAAGCCGTCATTCTCGTGCTCCGAAGCTTCTCCGCCCTCTTTCTCGGCTCTCCGCCTCTCGTACTCCGCCCGGTACTTGCTCTCCGGGTGCATCAGGAAGTATTTGGTCAGCCAGTCGAATGTCTTCTGCTTGTCCGCCAGCTTTATAGATACCCCGTCCTTTCCCTGCTTCACCTCTTGTATGATCTGCGTATCCACATTATTGGAATCAGACAATCTGACTGCGTTCACCTCTTTGGTGAGGTACTGCTTAGTATCGGGATCCTTGACGGGACCGAACGCTCCCATGACCTGCACGTTCTCACGCCCGAACGACATATAATTACCGATGTCTGCGAACGCAATCCGCATCTGCAATTCCACCACATCCTCGGTGCTGGTGACGATCTGCTGGCGCTTCAGTTCTTTCAAACGTTCTATTTCTGTTCTCACTCTAACATTTCCTAATAATCGGGGGCCTGCGCAGAGAGCAGATTTGTAAGTACATCCGTATGCCTTCTGGTAGCTCTGTGCCGCATTGAATGTCCGGCTGTAATAAATACAGAACATCTGCTGCTCTGCCGTCAGATCTTCATTCTGCAATGTCTCCCTCGTTCCATCATCAATAGTTGGCTTTTTTTCCGTTCTCTTCTTACCCGAACGCTCGCTTTTCTTGCTCGTGTCACATTCCGAACGTTCGCCATCCCATCCATGCGTACTCTTCCACCGCCGTACCGTTCCCGGAGGTACCTCCAGTTCAGCCGCAATGTCTACCAACTTCATTCCTTGCTTATATAGTTCGTATGCTTTATCACTTAATGGATTTTTCTTTGCTGCCACTGACTACCTCCTTTCTGGCAAAATAAAAGGAGCCGGCACATGGATTTCTCCATGCATCGGCTCTATGGCTCTTTACATTCATTAAACATTTTCATAGAATTACTAAATAAATTTATGGAACTAACCAATTTCTATCTGGATTTGCTAAAAGTCTCGCATTGTTTATTGCCATATCTAAAGTCAGACATGTGGATGCCCTATACATTGTTCCATAATCTTCAACTACTATCGCTAAATCCGCCTTTTGAGGATTAGCAATGCACAAAGGAATTAATAGCTGTATCCCATTTCGATAATACTGAGGAACAGCAATTTTATAATTTCTCTTCACCCTTTCCACCGAGCGCTCAATACATCCCGTCAAATAATTTTGCAAATTATAGTCAGGCATAGACGAATACGGTTCTGGAAATCTATTTTTATTATCTTCTATAATATGTTCAATATTTACAACCAATTCCTTTTTTGCATCAAATACTAATTTACTCGGTGTGTCAAAATAATACGCCATTTCTGGAAGTTTAGCAAAATAACGCATATCCGCCTCTCCCTTTCGCGCAAATTTATAAAAATGCCAATAATTCTTTATTTCTGTTAATTTATTTACAGTAAAAAGAATATAGATAGGCTCTGCCTGCTTTCTCGTTATTAATCCTGTGTCAAAGCATATCATATCCTCATTCCTAGATAATGAAACCTTCTTCTCTTCTGCTATTCTTTTATATGTATAACGAATATAATTCTCAAGTATAGGATAATCACTATCACTTGGAGTATTTTTATAGGACCAATCTTCCTCTTCTGCCAATTCCGACAATTCTTCTATATTTTCTTTGAATTTTGGCATAAAAGCAAAGTCTCCAAAATCCTCCGGCAATTCATACTTATCATTCTTTTCCATTTACAAATCCCCCTTTTCCAAATGTTTATAACAATTATACCACTCTGACTGTTCATAATCAATCATCTTATACTGTAGCCACCCGCAATCTAAAAATAGATCTCATGCACTCTTGATTCTCTGCTACATAGTGCTGTCCGGCCGTGCTCCGATTTATATGTATCGAAAATCACTTCTTTTTTATAAAATTGTTTTTATGAAATTTCCGAATATTTTTGTACTTTTTAACAACTTTATGATATAATATTGTTGCTGGAGGAACGAGCAAGGAGGTACATATGAGTTGTTCAGATTGTGAACATTGGTATCCATATTTTTATAATAGTGGCAGAACAGGAATGTGTGCTGCTAATTATAAACATGAAGTTAATGCTAGTATGTGGACATGCAGAGATTTTGAAAGAAGAACTGGAAAAACATATTATGTCGATAGGGACGGAGCACAAGTTCCGGGGACATCCTATCCGTAGGTATTAATATCATAACGTTCCTCCATCAAAATATGCCCGTATGTGATATTTTGCATACGGGCATACACAATTTTACAGCATGTTCAAGTCCAACCATTATAAGTCAACTTTTCTGGAACGGAATGTCACCACGCTTATTAAACAAATCTTTGTTACTTTTTCTCCTCATTCTTTCCATGCGTTTCCCCTGCATCATTCCATATCGAAATGCCACCGTTACTGCCTGGGGAGAATCGCAGCCCTTGATCAGAGCATCCAACACCAACCACGAAGGTTTGCTTTTAATAATATTCTTCTCGGCCCGAAATAACTCCTGTTTGATTCTCCTGTGCTTCATACAGTTCTCCATAACTCGAAGAGTCTCTTTCATGCCATCTGGGCACTTCTCCCACAACTGTTTCCTTATCTCCGAGGATCCGCCCATGTATGCTTCGGCCAACTCCCGATAAGTATCATACAATTCGTTATCTTTATTCAGGATCAATATGTTCTTCTCATTATTAAAAACCGTCAGTGTACCAATACTGGCTCCTTCTTCCCACTGGCATAAAAAGCAGCTTACCTGCTCCACTGTCAGATCGGATAAGTTACAAGCATCAATTCCAAGCTCTGCATAATTCTATATTTTGGATGTATAAATCTACATCCTAGCAATTCCAAAAGCGGTTCGGTTTATTGTTGCTCCAAATCAATATAAAATTTTTCCTAAAGGACATAGCATGGTTTATTTTTGCTATGTCCTTTCTTTCGACAATCTGATATATTTGGTATATAAATTTAGAAAAAAATTTTTTGAAAAAAGTGTAAGATTATGGTTCAGAAGTTGCCTATATAGGTGTAAGGGAAAAAATCAGAAAGGAGGATTGAGTATGAACGACAAGGACATTATTCAGTTGTATTTAAATAGAGACCAGCGTGCATTATCTGCAACTGCAAAGAAGTATGGGAAATACTGCACTTCTATTGCAAAAAATATCCTAGGTAATAATGAAGATGCAGAAGAATGCGTCAATGATACATATTTAAGTACATGGAACTCTATACCGCCAACTATACCAACAATTCTATCTGCGTTCCTTGGGAAAATCACAAGAAATTTAGCTTTTAACAAATACAAACATAATCATGTGATGAAACGTGGAAACGGAGAAATAGCAGTCGTTCTTGACGAACTTGCAGAGTGTGTATCTGGCGTAGATGATGTAGAGCAAGAAATTGACAGACGAGAACTTGTCGCAACAATCAATTCTTTTCTGGAAACCTTGCCACCAAAAAAGAGAAACATATTCATCTGTAGATATTGGTATTCTGACAGCGTTTCATCAATTGCAAGGCGGTATGAAATGACTGAAAGTAATGTATCGGTTACATTAAACCGATTACGTTCTAAACTTAAAGAATACTTATCGGAAAGGGGTTATGTATTATGAAAAAAGAAGATTTGTTTGATACTCTTGGTGACATTGACAATCAATATATTAAAGAGGCTCATATGAACAACAAGAGAAAAAATAATTTTGCATGGGTTAAGTGGGGAACAATCGCAGCATGCTTTGCCTTATTGGTTTTATGTATTCCTATGGTAACACGCTTATCACCAGTAGAGGATACCAACACACCAACAGTTGAGTCATTACCAATCGAAAACAATAATAAAGTTGAGGATTTACAGAACAACAAAGAAGAATCTGTAAACATTCAAGAAAGTAAAAGTACAGAAATCGAAGATACTTCAGAAACTATTATAGAAGATGTTCCTGCAGACAATAAGGGAGAATATAACGAAGAAGTAAATAGCAGTGACTTAACCAAAGATACCTCAGAGTTTTTTGGTGGTTCCTATACAGATGCTAATGGAAAATTTGTAATCGTTCTTACAGAAGATACACCAGCTAATAGAACAGCTATTTGTAAGGAACTTGGCAGAAGTGAAAGCAATACTACTTTCGTAAAAGGTACTTACACATTGGCATATCTCACAGAGTTACAGGAAAAGATAACAAATGCAATGGTAAATAAGGAAATCCCATTTGTTGTAACGTCTGGCGTATATGAGACCACAAACAACATCATTATTAGAGTAACAACAAATGATGAAGCAGAATTGGCAAAAGTATATGCTCTTGATACCATTGGCGGTGCAATCAAAGTAGAGTTCAGTGCTGGTGCAGTAGTTGAAGAATTATTACTTCCACTTCCTAAAGCTGAATAATCATTAAAAACTGAATAAAAATTTTCAAAGGCTACCCAGTCAAAAAGATTGGATAGCCTTTCTTTATGCTTTCAACCAGAACTCAAATTTAGTCTGGGAGGATAGCTGGGTGCAGTATGGTTTAGTAACCCAGCAAATCGCTCAAATCACCAAAACAGTTAGCGAAAGTATAAATATTCATCAAATTCTCTGATAATAGCATCAGACACACTTTTCAGAAAAGGGAGATAAAAATAATGATTTTCTTTTTATAAAATGTTCCAATCTGTTACAATGTTTCTGAGTTCAAGGTATTATAACACAAAAAAGATGAATAAGCATTTTTCTATTGCTCGATTTTATCTGCATATTTGATGCGGTAGATCCGACGCAGGGAATCGTTCACGCGTTCCTCGGAGATGGTTCCGTTCTGGACTGCCTCCAGTACTCCGTTGTATGCGGTCTCGAAGTTCTCCGGCGCATAGATCATGTCGCACCCTGCACGCAGTGCCAGTACTGCTGCCTCATCGGCTCCGTAATAGTTCGTGATTGCCGCCTGGTTCATGGCACCGGATACGATCACACCGCGGAAATTCAGTTCATTTCGTAAAATATCCGTTACCACCGCACCGGACAGGGAGCAAGGAGTATTGTCTCCTGTCAGGGAAGGTGCTGCCATATTGCTGACGGTGATCATTTTGGTCTCACCGGAATCAATACAGCTCTGGAATACTGCAAATTCATTGGCTCTGAAATCTTCCGCACTTCTGTCCGTAGAAGCCATGCCATTCTTCGTGCTCTGGGTCGTACTGCCGATACCGGGAAAATGTCCGATAGCAGCTGTTACTTTCTGTTCCTGCAATCCTGTCTGCATGCCGGTCACAAAAGATGCTACCGTTGCCGCATCCGTGCCGTAGGAGCTGCTGCCTGCCGCATTTCCATCCACTACTTTCAGATCTGCCGCAGGGGCAAAATCAAGATTGAAACCAAGCTCTGCCAGGTAACTACCCACTGTGGTTCCGGCAGTATAGGCGTTGTTGGCATCTCCGGATGCGCCGATGGTCTCCGGGGAATCGGTCTTCGTTCCAAGGCCTGCCGCTGCCACAGCGTCGGTTCCGGATCCTTCTCCGTCGATCGCAATAAACAGTGGATAGCTGGTATACAGCTTCGTATTGTCGATCATTTGCTTTAATTGGTCTGCGGACTGAATATTTTTCGCCGCATAGACGATACCGCCTACCGGATATTTGGATAATGCATCCTTGGTTCCGTCTCCTGCCTGCACTGCTGCAGATACACCGGTGATGGATTCCGGCGTGGTGATAAATAATCCTGCTACCTTGTCCTCCAGGGGCAGGTTCTGAATGATGGCTTCATCTATGATCTTATCCAGCTTCTGTTCATTTGTCAGTTCCGGTACGGTCTCCACCGGTTCCGTAGTAGGTGCCGTGATGGTCTCCTCGGAAGCTATAATATCATCCAGCTTATTCTGCTGTTCCTGCTGATCACGGCTCATGCCGGTGATCTTGCTTACAGCAAAAGCAATTCCCGCTGCCAGCACCAGGATCATGATTCCTACGACTGTATATGCAATGATCTGGCTTCTCCGCCGTCTCTTATGTCTTTCTTCCCGTCTGTTCTGCTGACTTTCCTGTCTCTGTTCGTTTGTATCCATTTTCATAACTCCTCTATCTGTACTACTTTCCTATTGTACATGATATCGGTAGGTTTTTCCACTGGAAAAAAATATATTTTGCGAATGAGGCTCTGAATAGTTGTTCCATCTGAATAATTGTACAACAATAAGAGAGCGTACCGATCATTCTTTCAATCAGTACGCCCTCTCAGACTACAGGCTCCAATGGCTTGCCCTCTCTTTCTTAAATTTGATCTTCCATTTTGTCTTTTGTTCTCTTTCCACTTTTCTTTTGTACGTATGTACTGTAATGTGAGATAATTCTTATCTTCTGTTGTTCATTACTTTTTCTTCTGTGTACTTGATGTTCTCTATATAAATTGGTTCTCTTTGGTAGTTCTATTCAGTTGTACATCATGGAAGACTGTGGTAGGACTTTACTTGTTAGGTGGACTATACCTCTCTTTCTATAGATTCTTTTGTACTTCTCTCCCAACCTTCTCTGTTGGGTTGTTCCGTTTCTCTTTTGTTAAGTTTAATATAATACAAGACTGTGCATTTGTCAACACATTTCTTGAAATATTTTAATTTATTTTCAATATTTTTACTGTATTGGTATATTTTTACAATTTTCGACTTTTTTCTATATATTATCTGTCTTTTTTGGGGGGAGGAAAAGAAAAGGGCAAAGGGCGCGCCGCTGCCGAGATCGTGTAACGAGCCATGCCATCCGTAAGGATTCCCTTTGGGAATCCTTACGGATGACGGCTGTCGCCGTATAAAAACAAAAAGACAATCACCCACTGGTGAGCAAGCTCCCCATTGGGTGATTGTCTTTTTGTTTTTGCATGGCTCGTTACACGGCAAACTGGCTATTATACAGGTTCGCGTAGAATCCGCCTTGTGCCAGGAGGGTTTCATGGTTGCCCTGTTCGATGATATTGCCGTCTTTCATTACCAGGATGACATCAGCGCTCTGGATGGTGGAGAGTCTGTGGGCTACGATAAAGCTGGTGCGGCCTTCCATCATCGTGGCAAATGCATTCTGGATCTTGATCTCGGTACGGGTATCGATGGAGGAGGTTGCCTCATCGAGGATCAGCATGGGAGGCAGGCACAGCATTACTCTGGTAATGCATAAGAGCTGTTTCTGTCCCTGGGACAGGCTGCCTCCGTCCTCGGTGATCACGGTGTCATACCCCTTGGGCAGGCGTTTAATGAAGCCGTGGGCATGGGAAGCCTTCGCCGCCCGGATGATCTCCTCTTCTGTGGCATCCGGCTTACCCATGCAGATATTGTCACGGATGGTGCCGGAACGCAGCCAGGTCTCCTGTAATACCATACCGTAATTGGTACGGAGGCTTCCTCGGGTGATGTCCCGGATATCGGTGCCGTCCACTTTAATGGAGCCGGAGTTCACATCATAGAATCGCATCAGCAGATTGATGACGGTGGTCTTACCGCATCCGGTAGGACCTACGATAGCAACTCTCTGACCGGGTTTTACCTGCAGGTTAAAGTTCTGGATCAGCTTCTTCTCCGGTACATACTGGAAATATACATTCTTCAGATCTACGTTGCCCTGAGCCTCTTCTAATACTCTTGCATCCGCGGCATCGGGCACCTGGGGTTCCTCGTCGATCAGTTCGAAGATACGTCCGGCACAGACAAAGGCATTCTGCAATTCCGTTACCACGCCGGAGATCTCATTGAAGGGCTTGGTGTACTGGTTCGCATAGCTTAAAAAGCAGGACAGACGACCTACGCTGATACCGCCCTTGATGGCTACGAGCGCACCGAACGCACCGACACCGGCATATACCAGACTGTTAACAAAACGGGTCGCCGGGTTCGTAATGGAGGAGAAAAAGATAGCTTTCAGAGAGCATTTCTGCAATCTGCCGTTGATCTCTCCAAACTTGCTCTTCACCGCTTCTCCTCTGGAAAAGGTATTTACAATCTTCTGGTTGTCGATCATTTCCTCGATCAGGGAGGTCTGCTCGCCTCTGGTCTCGGACTGCTCCTTGAACATGGAGTAGGTCTTGGTTGCAATGAATTTTGCCACCAGGAAGGATACCGGAGTGATACATACTACTACCAGTGTGATGGGCACATTGGTCACCAGCATGAATCCCAACGTACACAGGATCGTCAGTGCACCGGTGAATAACTGGGTAAATCCCATCAGCAGACCGTCCGCGAAAGTATCCACGTCCGCAATGACACGGCTCACGATATCACCGTAAGCATGGGCATCCAGATATTTTAAGGGCAGGATCTCCAGCTTCGCAAAAGCATCCGTACGGATATCCCGGATCACATGGTAGGTAATATAGTTGTTGCAGGTGTTCATGATCCACTGGCCTACTGCTGTGATGATCATTGCGATGGCAATTTTTTTCATAATGGCAAAGATACCGGCCATATCTACCTGTCCCTTGCCGATGATCAGATCCACCGCATTACCGGTGAGGATAGGGATATATAAGGTCAGTAATACAGTCAGACCTGCTAACAACAGGGAGAGTACCAGTGCCGGTGTATATTTGCGGATATATTTCAATACCCGCTTCATCGTCTCTTTGTTATTTTTCTTCTGCATTACCGAACACCTCCTCTCTGTTCAGGGTACTGGGAATAATAGATCTCCTGATATACGGTGCAATCCTTTAACAACTCATCATGGGTTCCCATACCTGCGATCTCCCCATCATCCAGGACGATGATCTTGTCCGCATGGCGGATGGTGGAGGCACGTTGGGATACGATAAAGGTTGTGGTCTTATCTTCCAAAGTACGGATTGCTGCACGGAGTTTTGCATCCGTTGCATAGTCCAGTGCGGAGGCACTGTCATCCAGGATCAGGATCTCGGGATTTCTGACCAAGGCTCTTGCAATTGTCAGACGCTGTCTCTGTCCACCGGAGAAGTTTTTACCGTTCTGTGCCACAGTTGCATCTAACTTTCCGGGCTTACCGTCTACCACTTCCGATGCCTGTGCCAGTTCCAGTGCTTTCCACATCTCCTCTTCGGTAGCATCCGGCTTGCCCCACTGGAGGTTGCTGCGGATCGTTCCCTTGAACAGAACTGCCTTCTGCGGTACGACACCGATACGTCCGCGCAACTCCTCATCACTCATGGTCCGGATATCTCTGCCTTCCAACAGGATCTCACCTTCTGTCGCCGGATAGAAACCGGGAATCAGATTCACCAGGGAGGTCTTACCGGAACCGGTACCTCCAATGATACCTACGGTATCGCCACGGTTTACGGTGAAGTTCATATCCTGCAAAGTAGGTGCTCCGGCTCCCTGATAAGTCAGGGATACATGTTTGAAGTCTAAGAAAGGTGCGCTCTTATCTACCTTATCCGCCAGTTTCTGATCCTGCGCTCCCACATATGCAGCATCTGCGCCGATATCGAAAACGGAAGCTACACGTTCTGCACATGCCAACGCCTTGGTCATGGTCACGATCAGGTTTGCCAGCTTCACCAGCTCTACCAGGATCTGGTTCATGTAGTTGATGATCGCTACCACCTCACCCTGGCTTAAGTTACCGATATTGACCTGTACGGCACCGGTATAGATCAGAGCAATGATGGCTCCGTTTACAATGATATAGGTCACAGGATTCATGCAGGCGCTGATCTTGCCCACGAAGATCTGCATGGCCGACAATGCTTCGTTATTCTCCCGGAAGCGGTCCGCTTCCTTTGCTTCCTGATGAAACGCACGGATGACACGGACACCGGTCAGGTTCTCTCTGGTAATGCCCAGCACCTGATCCAGTTTGGACTGCACCTTTTTGTACATGGGAATCGTGGATAAAATAATACCGAATACCACAACGGACAATAATGGAATTGCCACCACGAAGATCAGTGCACATTTCACATCAATGGTAAATGCCATGATCATGGCACCGAATACGATGATCGGGGAACGTAAGAACAGACGTAAGGTCATATTGATGCCGGACTGCACCTGGTTCACATCACTGGTCATACGGGTGATCATGGTGGAAGTTCCCGCCTTATCAATATCCGTAAAGCTCAGATCCTCAATATGATCAAACAATGCCTGACGCAGCTGGGTAGAAAATCCCACTGCCGCCTTGGCTGCGAAAAACTGTGCCGTAATGGACGAAGCCAGTCCCACTACGCCAAGGAGTAACAGGAGCAGTCCCATTTTCCCGATATAACCCATGTTCCGGTTGGAAATACCATAGTCAATAATATTTGCCATTACCAGAGGAACCAACAGTTCAAAAAATGCTTCCAGCAGCTTGAACAACGGTGCCAGGATAGACTCTTTCTTGTAATCCTTTAGGTACATCATTAATCGCTTCATAAAGTCCTCATTTCTATGCATTTTCTATGTTTTACTATTTCCCGTTTTCCTTGAATTTAACACTTCTGCTGTTCCGTAGCAGACCGCCAGCGAATACCCCGCTTCCAAAATCTGTTCCCGGAAGCAGATCTTCTTTTCCTTCCATCTGCGCTCGTCGGAAAAATCTTCTCCCACGACGCTGCCGATCCCCTGTCCGGTATATTTGCCGTAGGCTTCTTTTCTGCTCCACAAGCGGTAAAACAGCTCGGTCCGTTTCTCCACGCCCGTCTCCTGCAGCAGTTTCCACTCTGCCTTTGCGAAAAAACGCTCTGCCGTACGATCTTTGAAGGGGACCCATTTTTGGATATCCACTCCCACTTCTCCGTCGCTGACCCCACAGACCACATAGTCTCCGGAATGGGACAGATTAAATTTCTTCGGAAAATTTACAATCTGCGGTTTGCCCTGTTCTCCATATTCATAGGAAAAAGAGAAGGGGGGCGTCTGCTCTCTGAACATCCGCGCCTGCAGCACTGCAAGCAGTTCATCCTCTTCCAGGAACAGGATATCGGTATTCTCAATGCCTTCTATCAGATCCATTGCTATCTTTTGCAACAGCATTCCGGCGCCGAGACTGGCTGCTTTCGCTCCGGTCCCCTTTAACCGTTCTGTCTTGCTCCGTCGCACCGGATCCACACATTCCAATGCTTCCCGTAAGAAACTCTGTCTCGTCTCTTCCTCACAGGAATGCAGATGCAATACATAAATTCCTACAGCCATGTCCTTCTCCCGGCAGATCGCCATATCCATCCAACACAAAGGCTGTCGCATGAAAATTCCTGCGACAGCCTTATGATTATTCTTCCGGCTTTGCGGTGATCGCCAGATGCAGTTCGTCTAACTGCTTCTGTTCTACCGTACCCGGTGCTCCCATCATAATATCCATTGCGTTCTTGTTCATCGGGAAAGGAATGATCTCACGGATGCTTTCCTCACCACAGATCAGCATGATCATACGGTCTACGCCGGGAGCGATTCCTGCATGAGGGGGTGCTCCGTAGCAGAATGCATTGTACATGGCAGGGAACTTAGCCTTCACATCGGCTTCACCTAAGCCCACCAGTTCGAATGCCTTGATCATGATCTCCGGATCATGGTTTCTCACCGCACCGGAGGACAGCTCTACACCGTTGCAGACCAGATCGTACTGGTATGCCAGGATCTCTAAGGGATCCTGATTGTTCAGCGCGTCCATACCACCCTGGGGCATGGAGAACGGGTTATGACAGAATTCCAGCTCTCCGGACTCCTCGCCGATCTCATACATCGGGAAATCCACGATCCAGCAGAACTCATAGCAATCCTTCTTCATATGTTTCTCGCTGGCTGCACCCAACAGCTTTCTGTAGACACCTGCTGTCTTCTGTGCTTCCAGCTTCTTGCCTGCGGCAAGACCTACAAAGTCACCGTTCTTAAGACCTAACGCCTTGATGACTTCTTCCTTGCGGTCCTGTAAGAACTTGGAGATACCGCCTACGAACTCTCCGTTCTCATCTACGCGGAACCAGAAGCCCTTACGTGCAGTCTGTACCTCTACCTCTGCACAGATCGCGTCGATCTGCTTACGGGTAGCGGTGAAATCATCTACTACGATAGCCTTTACAGTCTGACCTTCAAAAGCAGCAAAGCCGCAGCCCTGCATTACTTCCGTAGCATCTGTCAGCACCAGATCGATACGCAGATCCGGCTTATCGGAGCCGTACTTATCCATAGCCTCCAGATAAGGGATGCGTACGAAAGGCGCCTTGGAAGCTTCTTTATAAATGCCGTACTTTTCAAATACGGGAGGAAGTACCTGCTCTACGATGGAGAATACATCTTCCTGGGAAGCGAATGCCATCTCCATATCCAGCTGATAGAATTCTCCGGGAGAACGGTCTGCTCTCGCATCCTCATCACGGAAGCAGGGAGCGATCTGGAAATAACGGTCGAAACCGGATGCCATCAGGATCTGCTTGAACTGCTGGGGTGCCTGGGGCAGAGCGTAGAACTTGCCGGGATGATTTCTGGCGGGAACCAGATAATCTCTCGCACCTTCCGGAGAGGAACAGGTCAGGATAGGAGTCGTGATCTCCATGAAATTCAAAGCATACATTCTCTGACGCAGTTCTGCCACGATCTGGCTTCTCATCACGATATTTTTCTTCATGTTCGGATTTCTCAGATCCAGGTAACGGTATTTCAGACGGGCATTTTCGTCTGCATCCTTGGACTGATTGATTTCAAAGGGAAGTGCATTGTAAATACATTTTCCCAGAATCTCGATCTTGTCTGGCACTACTTCAATCTCACCGGTGGGCAGATTAGTATTTTTGCTGGAACGCTCTCTGACCACACCTTCCACGGAGATCGTGGACTCCTTGTTGATGCCATCCATGACATTCATCATTTCCTCGGTCTCTACTACCAGCTGGGTGATTCCGTAGAAATCACGCAGAATGACAAAGCCGAGATTTTTGCTGACTTTTCTCATGTTCTCGAACCAGCCGACCAGTGTGACTCTCTCACCGACATTGCCGATCCGAAGTTCATTACAGTTATGTGTTCTGGACTGAATCATTGCTTTTGCTCCTTGTCTGTTGCTTTTATCTCTTTAATTCTTCCTTATAGAATTCCACGAATTCTTCGTAGCCTTCCTTATTCAGCTGTTCCTTCTGGAACTTCTTGTTCTTGTTCATGCGGGCTACCAGCACCTGGGTACCGTCCTTACGGGCTTCCTGCGCCTGTGCGATCACTTCACACAGCCTTTCGCCGCTGACACCCTTCTCGATCAGATATGCTACCTGCTTCGGTCTCGTAGGCACCTGGAACCCCTTCTCCATGAGCAGCATGATGATACGCTCGAAGCCGATGGAGAATCCGCACGCGGGCACATCATTGCCGGTAAATTTGCCGACCATCTTGTCGTAACGTCCGCCGCCTCCACAGCTGCCGCCGAATTCCGGCATGGCGATCTCGAAAATGGTTCCGGTATAATAAGACATACCTCTTACCAGCGTAGCATCGAACACGATCTCGAAATCGGAAGCCTTGGTTGCTCTGACGCTGTCCATGATCTCTCTGAGGCTCTGGGCGATCTCGGGCTCTAAGAATCCTTCCAGGGTATCTGCCAGGTAAGCCACACCGTCCTCAGCACTCTCCAGGCCTTTGAACAGTTCCAGATACTTGTCTACACATGACTTATCAAAACCGTTCTCCAAAAGCTCAGCTTCCACGCCTTCCAGACCGATCTTGTCCATTTTGTCCAGCGTGATAAATACACTGTCATAGGACTCTTCAGGGAATCCGCTGTAAGCAGCCATTGCCTTCAGGATACGACGCTCATTGATACGGATCTGGAAATTTTTGAAGCCCAGTTTGCCCAATGTCGTGGTCGTAGCCAGGATCAGTTCGATCTCTGCTAAGTTAGACGGCTCACCGAGAATATCGATATCACACTGCATGAACTGACGGTATCTTCCTCTCTGGGGTCTGTCCGCTCTCCATACATTGCCCATCTGCAATGCCTTGAAAGGAGAGGGCAGGGATGCCGCGTTGTTGGAATAATAACGTACCAGAGGCACCGTCAGGTCATAACGCAGACCACTGTCCACTACCTCTTCCTCTGTGGTTGCGGCTGCCACGTTCAGCTTCTCGCCGCGCTTTAAGATCTTGAAGATCAGCTTCTCATTGTCGCCGCCCTGTTTACTGCTTAAGTTTGCAATATTTTCCACGCAGGGAGTCTCAATGGAAGTAAAACCGAATTTGCCGTAGGTGTCCTTGATAACGCTGATCACGTAATCACGGATCTGCATCTCCTCCGGCAGGATATCTTTCATGCCCGTTGTGGGCTTCTTGCTAAGTGCCATGGTCTTCTACCCTTCCGCTCTTATGATGAATTGCTAAATATCTTATATATGATACTTTTTTTCCGTTTCGCTGTCAACCCTCACGGTTCCTGCTTTTATTAGAAACAGATCCCCTGGATTGTCATAGAAATCCCCACCTTCATGACACCCGCCAGCACCATGACCCAGATGGGATTCAGCTTCTTACGAAGTAATAGCACACAGATCCCGAAGATCACGACCATGCTCCATTCCGTCCCTGTCAGAGACATACTCTCCCCACTTCCCCAGAATGCATCTTTGAGGATCAGTATCCCTGCCGATGCGATCATGGCCACCACTGCCGGTCTTAAGGACTTCAGTACACCCTGTAACAGATCCAGGTTACGATACTTCAGGTATAGTCTTGCCAGGATCGTCACAATGACGCAGGACGGCAGGATGCATCCTGCCGTAGCCACAATAGCTCCGGGAATCCCGGCGATCTTCATTCCCACAAAAGTAGCGGAATTCACCGCAATGGGTCCCGGTGTCATCTGTGATATCGTGATCAGGTCTGTGAATTCCGATATGGTAAGCCATCCATGAAGTGTTACCACCTGCCCCTGGATCAGCGGCATTGCGGCATAACCGCCGCCGAAGCTGAACATTCCTATTTGCAGAAAGCTTAAAAATAATTGCAGATAGATCATTTTCCGGCCCTCCTTTTGGCGAGGAGCGTCCGGGCCACACCCAGCAGTCCGCAGACGATCACAATGTAGATCACATTGATCTCCAAAACGCAGGCTGCCAGAAAAGCTCCCAAAAGGATCCAGATTGACATGGGATCTTTTTCTTTTACGATCGGGGCTCCCATATCATAGGTCACGGAGGCAATTACTGCTCCCACTCCTGCCTGCATCCCGGACAGCATCTGCGCCACGAAGAAGTTACTGCGGAATGCATTATAGCAGATGGAGATCACCGAAATGATAGCAAAAGGGGGCAGGATCGTTCCCAGGATCGCCACCAGTGTCCCCGGTATCCCGGCCAGCTTGTATCCTACCACGATGGCTCCGTTGACTGCGATCGCACCGGGCGAGGACTGGGCGATCGCCACCAGATCCAGCATTTCATCTTCTCCGATCCAGCGGTATTCATCCACGAATTTTTTCTTCATCAGGGTGACGATCACATAACCGCCGCCAAAGGTGAATGCACTTAAATATAATGTGGACAGGAATAATTTCCATAATCTCAGTCTGAAATTTGGGGTATCTTTTTCCGACATATCTTATCTCCTGTTTCTGTTAACATGTAAAAGCCCTCCGAAGTTCTTCGGAAGACCTTTTGTATTCCTTATTTACTCTACATGATGCTCCACCTGTTCAAACGTAAACACATTCAAAAACTGTTTTGCTCTCTCTGTCTTCGGATGTTCAAAAAATTCTTCCGGAGCAGCTTCCTCCACGATCTTTCCCTGATCAATGAAGATTACTTTATCCGCTACCGCTTTGGCAAACTGCATCTCATGGGTAACAATGAGCATCGTCTTACCCTGCTTTGCCAGATCCAGCATAACATCCAGCACCTCTCGTACCATCTCAGGATCCAGTGCTGCCGTCACTTCATCGAATAAGAGGATCTCCGGATGCATGCAGAGTGCTCTTACAATGGCTACTCTCTGCTTCTGTCCACCGGACAGCTGTCTGGGATAACTCTTCGCCTTATCAGCCAGACCTACGCGCGCTAACAGCTCCATAGCTTCTTTTCGCACTTCTGCCTTATCACGCTTCTGTACTTTCACAGGTGCCAGCGTAATATTGTCGATCACCGTCAGATGCGGGAACAGTTCATAGCTCTGGAATACCATGCCGATCTTCTGCCGCAGGGTAGTGATATTTTTGCTGCCCTTACGGATATCCATTCCCTGCAGTTTTATCGTGCCACCCTGAATGGGCTCCAGTGCATTAATGCATCGAAGCAGGGTACTCTTACCGCAGCCGCTGGGACCTACCACTACCAGTACGTCTCCTTTTTTCACTTCCAGATGGATTCCATCGAGAATCTTCTGTCCTTCGTATTCTTTTGTCAGGTTCTCTATTTTCAACAATGTCTCTGCCATGTCTTCACTCCATTCTCATTCCAGCCCTGATCCATCCTTAATTCCATTTCTTTTCCAGAGCCCTCGCCAGTACACTGAAGGGCCAGCAGGCAAAGAAATACAAAACGAATACTACAAGGAATACTCCAAAAGCAGCATTGGGACTGCTCATACGATTCGCCTCAATGATCTGCTGCGCTACTTTTAACATCTCCACTACGCCGATCATCAGTACCAGACTGGTAGTCTTGATCATACGGGTGATCAGGTTAATAGACAATGGGATCAGTCGCCGCACAGTCTGGGGAATGATGATGTACAGATATGTCTGTATCTTACTAAGTCCCAGCGCCTCACTGCTTTCATACTGATGCTTCGGGATGCTGATCAGCGCTCCGCGCACCAGATCTCCCATCTCCGCGGTTCCCCACAGGACGAATACGATCACGGATGCCACCTCACCGGATAAGTTCCATCCCAGTGCTCTGGTGGAACCGAAATATACGATGAACAATAATACCAGCTGCGGCATGATACGTATGAATTCCAGATAGACACGAAAAATCGCTTTCACCACTCTATTTTTTACCGTCATCAGTGCCCCTACCAGAATACCCAGGGGCATACTGATCAGAATGGACACAATACTGATCTTCATGGCTACCCACAATCCCTGTAAGAGGCGGAGCATATTTGTGCCTTTGAATAAAACATCAATCCCCAAATCCGGCATAACGCATCCTCCTCTCCACCAGTGATCCTATGACCGATACCGGCAGCAGGATCAGCAGATAAAATACTACCAGGAGGAACAGGCTCTCCGTAGTCTTATAATAGAGACCGATCAGGTCTTTGGCGGTGAACATCAGGTCCATCAGACTGATGGCGCTGAACACACTGGTCTCTTTTAACAGGAAAATGATATTTGCCACAAATGCGGGAATACTGGTGGACATTGCCTGGGGCAGGATCACATATCCCAACACCTGTCGGGAATTCATTCCCAGACTGATGGCACTTTCACTCTGAATGGGTTCTACGGATTCCAGACCGCTGCGGAAGCTTTCTGCCATATAGCTGCCGCCTAAAAATGCCAGACCGACTACACCGCACAGCTCCGCCGACATCCGGATCCCGATCTTCGGGAAGCCGTAATAGATAAAAAACAGCTGCACCAGAAGCGGTGTGTTACGGCTCAGTTCCACGTAGACTGTCACGATCCACCGCAGCACCGGCACTTTATAGTATTGAACCGCTGCACAGATGAGCCCCACCAGAATCGCAAACAGGATGCCAACGATACCTATTTTCACGGTCAGAAGTGCTGCCTTTTCGTACATGGGCAGATATTTTTCAATAAATTCCCAGTTCATGTATCTATGTCCTTTCCGGTAAAGTTCAAAATAATCTTTTAGATTATATCAAATGTATTTCTCAGATGCAAGAAAAGACTGCGGCGGCAGCTTACGTGCCCCGCAGTCCCCTCTATATCATCTTATTCCCATCGTACCTTACTGTGCGTTTACTTTGCCGCCCTCTACTACCAGGCTGTCCTCATAGTCCAGACCATAGGTGTCTGCCAGAGTTGCTTCGTAATCTGCATGGAAAAAGTTCTCCTCACCCAAAGCTACGATCTCATCATTGATCCAGTCAAGCAGTGTGGTGTTGCCCTTGGAAACAGCAGGAGCAATGGTGTCTGCACTGCCCAGGGAAGGAATACCTACGGTATATCCTTCGTTCTGCAGAGCGAATGCGATAACTTCGGTGTTATCATTTGCCCATGCAACAGAAGTGCCGTTCTCGAAAGCTTCTTTTGCGGTTGCATAGGAATCAAACTTCTGTAAAGGAATATCCGGATAGTTTGCGATCAGATATGTCTCAGCGGTAGTGCCGGAGATTACAATGATGGAATCATCTGCATTCCAGTTGTCTAAGGAAGTGATCACATTATCATCCTTGGATACCACGCCAAGTGACACATTCATATAAGGAGAAGCGAAATCCACTTCCTCTGCTCTCTCGGGAGTTACGGTAAAGTTCGCCAGGATCACATCTACCTTACCGGTCTGTAAATACTCAATACGATTGGCTGCCTCTGTAGATACGAAATTCACATCTACCCCCAGGTCTTCTCCGAGTCTTCTTGCATAATACACATCATAGCCCTGATATTCACCGTTCTCATCCACATAGCCGAACGGGTTTTTATCGGAGAATACTCCGATGTTAATGGTTCCGCTCTCCTTGATCTCATCCAGTGTGCGGTATACTGCCTTGCCGTCTGCTGCCGCAGCGCTTCCTGCGTCTGCGGTTTTGCTGTCACTGCTGCCGCATGCGGTCAGTCCCAGTGCCAATACTCCTGTTAATGCCAGTGCCAAAACGCTCTTCCACTCAAACTTCTTCATAATCCTTTTCCTCCTCTTCGATGTCTCATTTAAGTATCGAATCAACTTATGGGTAGGATTATATCTCCTATTTCATACTATGTCAATAGGAAAACAGTAATTTGTTTTTGCTTTTTGCGAAAAAATAAAATCAATGCTATAATACTTTTGTTACTTTTGATTGTAAACAGACCTTGTAACCGGAATTCCGTAAGAGATAATAAAATAATAAAGGAGAACAAAAGGATAATATATGAAAAAACCGATTTCACGTTTCTATCTGCTGTTGGTTCTCGTTCCGTTACTGTTACTGGCGAGCATGGGCGGCTATTACTTTCTGGAAGAAACTGCTGCAGGCAGCGATGTTGTTGTCGTTCCACAGACCCCTGCACCGCCTTCTGCCACACCGGTTCCCGTCCCTACTCCGGAGCCGACCCCCACTCCCTTCCCGGAGCATGACATTACGCTCATGGCTGTCGGGGACAACCTGATGCATCTGGGAGTCGTGGCCAGTGGAAAACAGGAGGACGGAACTTATGATTTCTCCATGCTGTTTCAGGGGATTTCACCCTTCTTAAACGCGGCAGACATCCGGATCATCAATCAGGAAACTGTCATGGGCGGCAATTCCCGGGGATTTTCCGGTTTTCCCTATTTTAATTCTCCTACCGAAGTTGGGGATGCGATTGCGGATGCCGGATTCAACGTGGTCCTGCAGGCATCCAATCATACCGCGGATCAGAAGCTGGACGGCCTGTTGTACTGTGCGGATTTCTGGAAAAACAAGCACCCGGAGGTACTGGTAACCGGTATTCACGAAGACGCTTCACAGGCAGATGACATTCCGTTACTTACCATCGATGATGTCACTTTCGCCATCTTAAATTATACCTACGGTGCCAATACCGAGACACTCCCCTTAGATCTGCTGGGGCATCTGAATCTTCTGTGTGCCGTAAATGAGAAAAACGGACAGATGGACTTCACCACGCTGAACCCGCAGGTCTTAGAGGATATCTCCCGGGCAAAAGAACTGGCAGATATCGTCATCGTCTGTCCTCACTGGGGGACTGAGTATTCCTCCAAAATCTCAAGCTATCAGGAAAAATGGGCACTGGAGATGACAGAAGCCGGTGCCGATGTCATTATCGGAACCCATCCCCATGTGGTAGAGCCTGTGGAATGGATCACCGCAGAAAACGGCAATGAGTCTCTGTGCTATTATTCGCTGGGCAATTATGTGTCCACCCAGAAAAATGCTCTCAGCATGTTAGAGGGTATGGCCTGGCTGACTTTTCACGTTGCAGAGGACGGTGTCTCCATCGAGCGGAAGACCACCGGTGTGATCCCGCTGGTCTGTCAGTACACCTCCGGACCGGTACGGTTTGAAAATGTCTATCTGCTGGAAGAATATACCGAAGAGCTGGCGGCCTCCCACGGCATCCGCAATTATGCCGGTGTGGTCCTTCATCTGGAAGACCTGCAAAAATGGAGCGACGAGATCCTCGGTGATTTCGTACTCACCAAAGATCAGGCGCTCCATAATTTCAAAACCGATTCTATTAATCAATAACGTTTCTCATACCGATGATGGGACTGTAGTCCACAGCACTGATAATGACACCTTTCCGTGAATTGGCGGAATGGATGATCTGTCCGTCACCGATATACAGTCCTACATGGGTACAGCTCTTCCCTCCATTGGAACTATAACATACAATATCTCCTGGCTGAAGTTCTTCAGAACTGATACTGCGTCCGGCACCGGAATACTGTCCTCCCGGTGTACGGCTGATAGAATAGCCGAACTCCGCATAGATAAAGCAGGTGAATCCGGAACAATCTGTACCTCCTGACAGACTGGAACCTCCGTGTACATACCGGTTGCCCAGATACTGCATGGCATAATCAATGATTCCCTGTCTGAGCTCCGCATTTGAGGTATAAGTTGTAGTGGGAAGTGTGATGTTCGTGATCACCTCCGGGGCATCCTGCTCGGCAGTCTGTTCTCTTGCCTGCAATGCCTTCTGCGCGGCAATTTCCGCCTGTTCCTCTTCTATTGTCTTCGCATAGATAAATTCTTCCGAGATCGTAACATATTCCGCAGAGACATAGCCTTCCTTGCTGTCGGTGTACTGTACCTTCAGCCAGTCTCCGTCATTCTCCAGAATTTTTACCTTTTCTCCATTGTCAATGTAACCAATTCTTTTTGCATCTGTGGCAGGATCCTGTCTCACATTCAGACGGTCTGCGATAACAACAGCATATCTGGTCACATAATTGTCTACAACCTCAGCTGCTGCATCTCCATAGATGAAAAACTCTGCCTTGATATAACCCTCCACATTACCGGAGATGATCCGGAACCAGTCCTGATCCTCTCCTGCCACATCCAGGATCTGTGCCACCGCTCCGTCATAGATTTTGCCCACTACGGCACTGTCCGTGTTCGGTTCTGTCCGGACATTGACGTAATTCGTCACATTGGCGATCGCTAACGACGCATATTCATCTGCGGTCGTATCCTCTACGGAAGCTTCGTCTACCGGGACATCCTCCGGATCTGACACCCCTTCCAGTGCTCTGGGATCCTCCGTCTCGCCACCCTGTACCGCCAGCAGATCCTCTATGGTAATCTGTCCGGTAGCCGGGATCGGCTCGACACCGATCTGATGTATTTCTGCCGCATGTACTTTCTGTACCGAGGCTTCACTCTGTATTTTTAGTTCTCCGTTTCCTGCTGCCACCACCATACTGACTCCGGTGAGAGCTACCGCCAGTGCCATGAACATTCTTTTTTTCATTATAATCCCTGTTACTTCCTACAATTACTGTTTTCTGATGACATTCTGTATAATAGCACATAAAGCAGCACCCGTCCACGAATATCTCCAAATATCTCAAACTACTTAAAATACTGCATCAACTCTTCCAGATCCGTGGATGCCTTTTTAATTGTTCCTGTATCGTCCGAAATTTTGTTAACTGCTTCTGCGATATCAGATACGTTTGCCGTTACTTCCTCGTTGCTGGCTGCATTCTCTTCACTGAGCGCAGAACCAGGCTTCTTAACATGTCGGATATTGCATCCTGAACTATGCTCTCCCGTTCTCCGGCAAAAGCCATTCCCAGAATCTCTCCGTCATCGGAACATACCGGCATATAATAGACATAATATTCTTCTCCCTTAATCTCTACTCCATCAGTTTCATAATCGTTACCGGCTCTGACCGTCTCCCATATCTGTGGATCAGCCTTGGTTCCTTCTGCCCTGTTCCCATCCTTGTCCACAATGGAAGTAATAAATCTCTCATCCTCCATGAAAAGCGTCTGTTCAATATGCTCATCCTGCAAAGAATCTATAAACTGATAACTGATATCATCCTTTTCCAGAATATCCTCACGGATATCCCATGTGAAATACTGCTCCACTGATGTAGCACATGCTTTCAGCCGCAGATAGGTACTGTCGACCAGTTCATCTTTCATTTTGCCCGATGCAGTCTGAAATTTTTAAAAATAAAGAATGCTTACGCCATGTAACATCGTGGTATTTCTCCAGTTCTCCGTTCCCAACGATCCGGTGTGCCAGATCAGTAGTCCGGTGTTTTCGGCATTTTCTCTTCTGCCTACTTCTGCCGTAAGCTCCACTCCCCGGGCATAGCCCCTTTCCTGCTGTACCACCGTAGGTTCCGTAACCGTCCATGCTTTTGCCGATAATATTCCGTTCTCATACCGCACCCAAATTCTGCATCCCGTTACAAAGCAGTTTGTCACGACCTCGCGGGAAATGCACTGCGCCTGTCCACGCACATACTGTATCAGATACATGGATACCGCATCGGAATGGGCCGCCGTACGGATGATCCGAAGTCCATAACCGTCCAGAGTGTCCGTGTCCGTCTTGATGCAGACATCCAGATACTGTCCGGCGCTGCCAAAACCCTGTCCGGCAGACTTTGCCGGATCGGCTTCCAACAGGACTTCCATATTCCGTTTGGTTTCCGTTCCCATCTCCGGTGCCGTGGTCGGCGTATAGCGGATCCTGGCCCCCTGCATTCCCTGATAGAGCCCTTCGCCCTTACTGCCGTCCCCTGTTGCACCGTAGTGCCAGGAGGCCTGCGTCTTTTCCCGGTCCCACTTTTCAAAATCACAGGTATCCGCCGGACGCTTCGCATCAAAATTCCATACACCTTTTTCGTTTCCGGCATGGCTGTAAAGAGGAAGGTTATGAAAATCTGTCCAGATCCTGTCTGTTTCCACATCTTCCGGCGAAATAGCTTTTTCATAAAAGCACTGCACTGCTTCCCCGTATTCGCTGCGATTCGTTCTGGGTCTTATCTGTGCAAAAATATAATATCCCACATCATCTCCGGTGAGGGCATAAACTTTCTCCGGCTGATCCGGTTGGGAGATTGCCGTCACGATTTTGTCCTCTACCCGAATGTTTCTACTTCGATACCAGATAATATCCGAGCAGTCATTCTCCGCTTCCGTAAAATCATAAGACAGCCGCAGCATTTTGCCTTCAAGACAGATCACCGGATTGCCCGTAAGCCTTGGTGCCGCCACTTTCCGGGGATGAATTCTGACATACGCACCGGTCTGCAATCCCTCTTTGGTCTGCGCCGTGAGTACTACTTCCGTCTCATGGTCTATATTACTGTCTTTCAGTTGCAGCAGACAGCTCCCCTCCGACACACGCTGTATTTCTATGGAGTCTGCACTGTCTCCTTCTATTTTAAAATGTATCTCACACTTCCTCTCACGCCCATCAAAGGTCAGGCATTTTCCCTTTATATTTATGGAAGATCCGCCTGCTTCCAGTTCAAAAGCCTCTGACTCCAGCAGAAGCTGTGTAGGAATATCTGTTTTTCCGGCAAAGCGGATCACTTCTCCGTTCCCCAACGGGTCCCAGTCGTCTTTCCCGCCCAGAAGATTATAGACATTGTAGATCGTTTCTCCATCCTTACGGATATAGTAGGCCTCTGCCAGCATCTTTTCGTCAATGTCCACCGTATGGGAATCCGCAACCTCCGGAGGCGTAAACCGGCCTTCCGGATATGTCACATTCGCCTGATAGCACTTCAATGCTACGGAAGGATATTTCGTCCACAAGACCGCAACTTTGGTGTCCGGCAGACCTGCGAAGCTGCTGTCGATCAGTGTGATCTGTCCTCCGACTTTTGTAAAATACTGTGCGTGAGTCTCCCCATCCTGTGGATATTTACAATGAAATGTACAGTTTAAGAATACCGCTCCCGTACCGGAAGCCTGATAGATCGGCATTCCGCTGTAAAAATCAAACTCACAGTCCAGGTACACTGCATTTCCATTCAGAGCATCGTCCGTCTGTTCAAAATGACAATGTTCATACAGGCTTCTGCCCGCGCCACATACGGGATACAGGTTCAGACGACTGACAAACCGGCAATTCTTCGCATGGAACTTATCGGCATTCGTATCCGCCAGCTGTGCCTGTGTAATGGCTTCTGTCCTCTTTTTCACAGACTGCGCAGGATCCAATGCATAATCCAGATCCACGCAGCAATAATTCCCCAGAGTCAGGTTTTCCATCTCCAATTGTTCCCCGGAAAAATGGAACAGAGTATAATTCCCCTTCGCTCCATGGTCGTTCCCCCGGTTGGCGGCAATCACCACATCCTCCGGGTTCTCCGACAGCCCCACCAATTTCAGATTTGCGCAGTTTACCTTGCATCCGTAAGGGTAAAGATCCTTCGGATCCTCCCTTACGATCACCGCCTCCGACTGCGGATCCTCCAGCCAATAGATGCCGGGAGCAATGTAGACCGTCACCGGGTGTTCCACAGTTGCTGCGTTTAGTGCTCCATCCGACAGGACTTCTCTGATGTTATTGTAAGTGTATGGATTTTTCTGTACTTCCTCGTTCGCAAACCTGCTGTCCAGCAGGAGATGACAGGAATCGGGGTCAGGTTTTATCATAAATGTTTTTACCTTCCTCAGAATAAAATAAGTGACTGATTACTTTTTACTATAGTAAACGACCACTTATTTATCAAGAGATTAAGTTATTAATATCCTACCATAGAAGTAAAAATTATGGTGAGAAGTCATGAAGAATTGTATCATGCTATGGAAAAATGACGCTGTTGATCTTGCCATCAACAACCAGAGAAGAGCTTTTTCGGATGCGTATAATAATGAAGTGCCGGCAGAAAGTAAAATTTATATTGAACTTTCCTCCAAAAATCCACTCAGTAAATTAAGTTCCCTGGAAACCGAAGATTTAAAAAATAACCCCTGCATTCTTGTCATCAACCAGACCGGACAGCAGGATACCGCTTGTAAGGAACCAGGTTCCTGTCAAAAAAACATATTGTGCCTTCTGGGAAAAAGATAATTCCGGATATTATATCGAAGAATCTGCAGATATTCTCAAATCCTGCTTTTAGGAATATATATAATTATCCTGCTTGCCTTTTTCTCACTTCTAATAAACCACTGCTGCCAGAATGATATATACCAGAATCGACACCATACAGTACATAGAATTGGTTGTTGATACATAGGCACTGCCCTCTTCCTTTTTCAGAAAAGTCTGCATGCTGAAAGTGGCCGGCGCCGACATATAGGAAATGATGGCAAGATTCAACAGCATGTTATCTCCTATCCACAAATGCACTGCCCACAGCACTCCAATTGCCATAAGTGTCTGTAGCAGAACTCTCATCAGGATTGTCTTCAGGCATGGCCGGATCAGTTCCTTTGTCAGTTCCATGCTATATCCCACAACGATCAGAATGATTGCTGTCACGGATGTGGTAAGGATCCCTTCCACCGCCAGATATGCACCGCCGAAGGGACTGTCGATCAGGCAAATCACCACCTTGGACAGTCCTGCCAGGATTCCAAGCACACTTGCAATAAATGCCGGTGTGTGGAATGCACTCATACATAGTTTCTTTGCATTGATCTTCTCTCCGTTTTCCACCTGTCCCAGCATCCCCATATAGATGCTGAATCCAAACAAAAGTCCTGCAATATCCAGTACTGCGATCTGTGAGAGATTTTCCTGCCCGCACAGGCTGGTATACAAAGGATACGCCATGAGGCCACCCTCATATACACTGACCATAAACGGCAGGTACTTGCGGTATTCTCCGTTCATAAGCGGCTTCAACAGAAATCCTACTCCGAAAGATACCACCAGCATAACGAACATAATCCCCACCAGTTTCCAGGTCTCCACACTGTAATCCGCTGTGGCCAGTGCATGAAAGATTGCCACCGGAAGCATGATATTGGTTACCAGCAGTTTCATATTATCTATTCCGCTTTTGGTAAGTAACTTTAATTTTCTGCATGCCATACCGAGAACCAGCATGACAAGTACCGGCAATATAATTTCTAATATTCTCATTTGTTATCCCTTTCCGAGGTATCCTATACTTTTTTATTTATTATACTTCGATTTTCCTATCCTGTATATTATGTATCCCGGAAGTTTTGTAGAAATGTTTTAGAATTGATGCAGAAATGTTAATGCCAGAATTCGGTCTCCATTTCAGATATGCAAAAAGGCACTGTATCTCAATTTTTTTGAAATACAATGCCTTTTTTACAACACAATCTTACCCAAAGAAATTATACTTGTTAGCCTCAAAAGCTTCCATATAGGTTGCCCCATTGGAACCATACCGGTTGGATGCGCTGACCACATTTTCGGAAGCATTCTTATTGATGTGCTCACCGAGAAATCCTATTTTGGAGGCGATGCCATTCTCTCCTCCCAGTACCTTCTGTAAGGTATCCGCATCCGCATTCCGGAATACTTTCTCGTCCACGATCAGGCTTCCGTCCTTTGCCTGACTGATTCCTATACTTTCCAGTGATTCTTTACTGCCCGCTGGAATGTTTTTTAACTGTTGCTGGTAAAATTCATTCATGATTCCGCCGGTGGTCTTAAGCTGCTTCATGGTAGCATTGTACGCTTCCACCATTTTGTTCACATCACTCAGGATGTCCGTGGTGTCTCCGCTCTCTTTTGCCTTGTCGTAGATGGAATCCTTATCGCTGCCTGCAAGCTTTGACGCAGATTGGCTCAACTTCTCCGACAGATCCTCCAGCTTTGCATAATTATTTTTCCTCAGAATGTCCGTGGCACCGGTACTTGTGGTGTTCATGCTCTTCCCGATGGTTCCCAGCAGGTTCTGGGATGACTTGTTATTGATAATGTCCAAGAGCGACGTTCTCTGAATGGGAATCCCGCTTTTTGCTGCGGAATTTGCCAGCATTTGGGTTGTGATCCTCATTTTGCGACCTCCTTTGATCTGCAATTTTTTCTCTCTGTCTTCTATATCGCCGCTTTTCTTTCACCCTTAATATGTCTTGTAACGAACCGATCTTTTCATGTAACGAAACATCAAAAAATCAGCAGGCCCATCACCCGCTGATTCCTTTCTGAAGCATCACCGCTTACACTTTTCTCAGATACTTCATGTATGCGGTGACAAAGTCATTGTATTTCTGTTTTGCTAAAAATACGCTCTCACCGTTTTTCAATTCTATGTTGCTGTTGTCATACCGGGCGACCTCCTGCAGATTCACAAGAAATCCCCGATGGGAGCGGAAAAAGCGATCTCCCAGCTTCTGCTCCAGCACTTCCATTTTTTCATAAAAACAGTAGGGCTCCTTCTTTGACTTGGTGTGCAGCATAATTTTTCTGGCCTGGTTCTCGGCATAGAGGATATCATCCACAGGAATCCTGACATAGTTGCCGCCTACTTTTATAACCAGCGGTTCAACATTCTTTTTACTCCGGATCTGGCAGATTGCCCTGTCCATGACTTCTGTGAACTTCTGCTCATCGATAGGCTTCAAAAGATAATGAAACGCCCCCACATCATAGCCTTCAAACACATATTCACGTAAGGCCGTCACGAAGATAATCAGTGCATCCGACCTTTCACGGATCTTTCTGGCCGTCTCCATACCGTCCGGTTCCGCCGCATTCTGCTCCCGGTTCAGGGAAATATCTAACAGGATCAGGTCAAACGCCGTCGGATCCGCCAACAGTTCTCCGCCGTCGACAAACAGTCGGATTTCCCCCTCCGTACATTTCTCTACCAGCCTTTTCAGGTATTCTCTTATGGGCTGTTCATCGTCACATATTGCTATTTTCAGCATTCGTCTTCTACTCCCCCGGATCTTATTCCATTCAAACATTTCCTTTTTTATATCGCCACTTTTCCTTTGAAATTCAATCCTATGTAACGAAATGCGATTTTTGTGTAACGAAAAAATCAGCGGGTATATAGCATCCCAAAAGCTCTCTCTTGCGGGAGAGCTTGGTCTGCACCTGTAAAGTCAAGGTTGTTTTGGTGTAAATAGCATAAAAACGACAAATTCCATACAAAAAATTCCCCAAATCAGAAATTTTTGTACGGAATTTACTTATTTTGCTTATATAGCGAAAATGGAGACTTTTCAAACGGTAAAATTCCACATTTTTGTATTTTTTTCGTCCAAAACGGCGATTTAAATACAAACAAGATTTCCACTGACTGTCCCGATGCAACGCTCACAAAGAGAATTACTATCACTCTGCGAACAGTTCCTTCTTCCGTTCAATCATCTCATCAATCTTCTCAATATACAGTCCCACATCCTTCACATTGTCACACCGCTCGATTCTTCCGTCGGGGAAGACTCTCTTGGTGATGCTTCCGGCTCCCAAAGCCACGATGGTCTGTTTCTCCTCCATGATGAGGATGTTATACAGGCCGTATTTTCCGGGGCGGGCGTAGCCGGTGTTCTCGAAGTTGCCGGACATGTTCTTCTGTCGGTAGAGGTAATAAGGTTTCATTCCAAGCTTCTCAGCTCCCGCCGCCGCGATCTTCATGGTTTCGTCGGTGTTGTGAAGCATGGAGACGCCGTTCTCCTGGATCCACTGGTTCAGGCGGGATGCACGCTTGATGGCCAGGGAATGAACGGTCAGGCTGTCCGGGGCCAGCTCCACGATCTTTTGGATGGTGCGCTGTACATCCGCCTCCAGTTCTCCCGGCAGTCCCAGGATCAGATCCATATTGATATTGTCAAAGCCGACCTCTCTCGCCAGCCGATATGCCGTAAGTACCTGTTCCACGCTGGCTTTTCTGCCGATGATATCCAGTGTCTCCTGCTTCATAGTCTGGGGATTCACGGAGATACGGCTGACCTGGTGACGATGCAGTACCTCCAGCTTCTCTCTGGTGATGCTGTCGGCACGACCGGCTTCCACAGTGAATTCCTTCACGGTAGAGAAATCAAACTTGGACTTTAATGCCGTGATCAGACGGTCCAGCTGCTCCGGTTCCAGTGTGGTGGGCGTACCACCGCCGATATAGACGGTATCCAGTACCTTATCTTTAAAATTCTCCGCCACATAATCCATCTCTTTGATCACAGCGTCCACATAGGCATCCACCTGCCTGCGGAATGCAGCGATCGGATAAGAGGTAAAGGAACAATAGAGACAGGTTGTAGGGCAGAACGGAATCCCAATGTACAGGCTGTAACCACCTTCGTAATGAATCTCTTTTAACAGATCCCGCTCTCTCTTCGCAATATCGATTCCCAAAAGTGCCTTCTCTTCGCTGACATAATGGCTCTGCTCCATGAATTCTAAAATCTCTGCATCGCTTCTGCCCTCATCCAGCATACCGTAGGCGATCTTCGTGGGACGGATGCCGGTAAGGTTTCCCCATGGGAGTTTCTGCCCGGTCACCTTGCTTAAGGTGCGGTACAGGAAACGTTTCAGACCGTTCTTATACCCATCTGCAAGGTTTTCTGTCTCTGCATCCCACAGAAAATCCTCTTCTCCCACACGGATCTTCGCTCCGGTCTCGGCCAGTTCGATTTCCAGACTGACCTGCGGTTCCAGCTCTGCCAGCTTCTCCGGTTTTGTCTCCGGGGTGATGACCGTGACCTGGTCCTCCGCATAAAAAGCCTTCACCAGAGAATGTACATCATATTCATAGTTAGGATGGGATAATTTCACTACTTTCATTGTAATCTCCATTCCGCAGACGATTCCTTTCGTCGGAGGAATCGCGAATCAAACAGGCACAGAGATAACTCTTTCTGTGCCCGAATATATTTCAGTATTGTAACTATTCAGAACCCTATTAGCAAAACGGATTATATTTCTTCTCATGTCCGATGGTGGTGCTGTCGCCGTGTCCCGGATAGACTACCGTATCCTCCGGCAGAGTAAACAGCTTCTCCTTCACCGAACGCACCAGCGTACTCATACTGCCGGTGGGGAAATCGGTTCTTCCCACGGATTCCTGGAACAGGGTATCCCCGCAGATTAAGAACCCTCCCTCTGGGAAATAATAGCTGACACCGCCCGCGGTATGTCCGGGCGTTGCCAGAACTTTGATCCGGATGCCATCCAGATCCAGTTCCTCACCATCCTTCAGATACACATCCGCGGTGACCGTTACCGGGCGTCCCATATCTTTCGACAGGTTGCTCTTCGTATCCAGCAGGAAATCCTTCTCCGCCTCCCCGGCATAAATTTTCACGGGGTTCTCTCCATGCTCCCCGGCATAGGCATCCGCTGCCGCCTTCAATTCCTCACAGCCACCGATATGGTCAAAATGTCCATGGGTCAGAAGGATTGCCGCCGTATGCAGTCCGTGCTGTCCAAGTGCCGCCTCAATTTTCTCTCCGTGATCCGCGGGATCGAATACCAGCACTTTATCACTGTTCTCTCTGTATACAAAGTAGCAGTTGGTCTGGTAGATTCCCAGCGTCATATGTCCGATACGAATATTGCTCATAATAATCTCCATTCCGCAAGTGATTCCTTCCGTCGGAGGAATTGCGGATCAAATTTCAAATTTGATTCTGCGATATCAGCCTGTGGTTCTCTCGATGTCAATGACGCTCTCGATGCCCCGGATCTTATCAATGATACGGTTCAGTTCCTCTCTGCCGCTGATCTCGAAGGTCGTCTGCAGCGTTGCCAGTCCCTGTCTGTTGGTTCTGGTGTTCATGGACATAATATCAATATTTTTCTCCGTCAGCGCCTTGGAAATATCCGCTAACAATCCGTTACGGTTGTTGGCATAGATCTTGATCTCCGCCAGATATTTCTCCGCATGTGCCTCCTCCGGCTGCCATTCTGCATCGATCAGTCTCGCCCTCTCCATCTCCGGCAGATTGATGATGTTGATACAGTCGGTACGGTGAATAGAGATACCTCTTCCACGGGTCACATAACCCACGATCTCATCCCCCGGCACAGGAGAACAGCACTTGGAAAAACGCACCGACAGATCCGCGATGCCCTTTACTACGATACCGCTCTTGGACTTCATGAGGATCGGCTTGTTCACACCACTTTGCGCATTTGCTGCATTGTTCTCCGCAATGCTTGCCAGAACTTCCTCGTTGGTCATCTCTTTCTTATGGTCACGGTCGTACAACTCCTGCATCTTGTTGACGATCTGACCCTCTTTCAGAGCACCGTGTCCTATGGCCGCCAGTACAGAATCCCAGTCCCGGAATCCATACTTGCGCATAATGGCATCCATATACTCCTGCTTCTGCAGGCTGGCAAGATTGATGCCTCTGGCTTTGCAGTAGCCGGAAAGCAGATCCTTGCCCTTTAAAATATTGTCTTCCTTTAACTCATTCTTGAACCACTGGTTAATCTTGTTCTTGGCCTGGGTACTTTTTACCACATTCAGCCAGTCACGGCTGGGGCCCTTGGAGTTCTGCGAAGTGATGATCTCGATCCGGTCTCCGTTGTTGATCTTATAATCAATGGTCACAAGCTTCCCGTTGACTCTCGCTCCCACCATCTTGTTACCAACGGCGGAATGAATGCTGTAAGCAAAGTCAATCGGGGTAGATCCTGCCGGAAGGTTCTTGACCTCACCGGTAGGAGTAAAGCAGTATACGCTGTCGGAGAACAGATCCAGATCGTTCTTCAGCAGGTTCATGAATTCCTTGTTATCCGACATGTCCCGCTGCCACTCCAGGATCTGTCGCAGCCATACCAGCTTCTCTTCTTCCTGTACCTCCGGCTTCTTGCCGTCGGAAGCCTCCTTGTATTTCCAATGGGCGGCAATACCGTATTCCGCCACGCGGTGCATCTCAAAGGTACGGATCTGGATCTCGAAAGGCTGTCCGTTGCTGCCGATCAGCGTCGTATGCAGGGACTGGTACATATTTGCTTTGGGCATGGCAATATAATCCTTGAAGCGCCCCGGAATGGGTTTATACATTTCATGGATCACACCCAGTGCCGCATAACAGTCCTTCACCGTCTCCACGATGATACGCACCGCGAAGAGATCATAGATCTGATCCAGCGTCTTGTGCTGGTTCTTCATCTTCTTATAAATACTGAAAAAATGCTTTACACGGCCATCGACTTTGGCTTCGATGCCGGCATTCTTAATATGTTCACTGACTTCATCCACAATACCCTGGATATATTTTTCACGGACGCTCTTACGGACAGCGATCTTATCCACCAGATCATAATAGATATCCGGCTCCAGATACTTCAGCGACAAGTCATCCAGTTCGATCTTCAGTTTGCTGATACCAAGTCTCTGGGCGATGGGGCAATAAATCTCCAGCGTCTCCTTGGCAATCCTCTGCTGGCTCTCCGGCGTCTTGTACTTCAACGTGCGCATATTGTGCAGACGATCCGCCAGTTTGATCATAATGACGCGGATATCCTTCGCCATGGCGAGGAACATCTTACGCAGATTCTCTGCCTGCATCTCCAACTTGGCATCTGACTGTTCTCCGTTGCTGCCGGACAGCGGAATTTTCTCCAGTTTGGTCACTCCGTCTACCAGAAGTGCTACATCATCACCGAATTCTCTCCTAAGATCCTCCTCCGTCATCACGGTATCTTCCACCACATCGTGCAGGATACCTGCCACGATGGTCTCTTTATCCAGCTTCAGATCCGCCAGAATGATTGCCACATTCAACGGATGGATGATATAAGGCTCTCCGGACTTCCGGAACTGATTTTTGTGAGCCTCGCTGGCGACCTTATAGGCTTTCTCGATCATGGAAATATCATCACTGGGATGATATTTTTGCACACATTGAATAAGCTCCTGATATAATTCATCCGGATTCACGAATTCTTCTGATTTACTTATCTTGTCATCATCAAAAATGACTTCGTTCTTCTCTTCTGTCATAGACGAAACAGCTCCATATTATTTTTATCGATGTCTTATTTTCCCTCGTAGCAGATGGCTGACTCCAGACGATATTTGTTAATGCGCTCACGGCCTTTCAGTCCTGCCAGTTCGATCAGCACTACCACGCCGGCTACTTCACCACCCAGAGACTCGATCAGCTTGATCATAGCCTCGGTGGTACCTCCGGTAGCGATCAGGTCATCCACGATCAGAACTTTCTGACCGGGCTTGATACTGTCCTTGTGCATCTCGATGGTAGCGGAACCATATTCCAGATCATACGTGGCAGATACGGTCTCTCTGGGAAGCTTTCCCTTTTTACGGATCAATACAAAGGGCTTATGATTATTGTATGCGATCGGTGTTCCGAAGATAAATCCGCGGGACTCGGGACCTACTACTACATCATAATCCAGATCCTTGATCTTCTCCTGCATGGTATCGATCGCCAGGTGCAGTCCGTCCGCATCCTGCAGTACACTTGTGACATCACGGAAAATGATACCCTTCTCCGGGAAATCGGGAATGCTCTTTACATATTCTTCCAACTTTTTCATGATTCTACACACCTTTCTCTTATTTAACGAATTATAGCTGCTTTTCTGCTACTTCAATCTGTTTTTTAATAAAATATTTGATGATCTCGCTTCTGGTAATAATTCCGATGAATACATTTCTATCATCGATCACCGGTACAAAGTTCTGCATCTGCGCCTGTCCCAGCAGTTCTTCCATATTCGTATCGATACATACCGGACGGATCTTGCCGTTCTGGATGATATCCCTTATCGACAGCTTCTCCAGACTTTTCATGGTAATGCTGTCCAGTTCACTGTTGTGGCTTAAGATATTCCACAGAAAATCTCCCTCACTGACTACACCCACATACCTGTCCTCGGCATCGATCACCGGTACCGCCGTGTAGCCGTAGCGTTTCATCTTCTCCAACCCCTGCCTGATGGTCATATCGTCCCGAAGAAAAGTAACCTCCTCCTTCGGGGACAAAAAAGATGCAATATTCACAATGTTCCTCCTGCCTGTTCTTTTGTGTCCGTTAATTTTGATCCTTAGGGTCGACCTCTTCGAAGGTACTGTCCAAGGCATCCTGCTCCTGTTTGAATCTCCGGAGCTTGCGTGCAAAATAAATCGTAGAAAAACAATCGCCGGCACCACTGAGGATCAGTACCACTCCCAGAACACGGAACAACAGAATCGCTGCTTTGAACGGATTGTAGATCAGTACCACTCCGAGAATGATGTTGATTGCCGCCACAATAAGAAGTCCCAGCCAGCTGCCGTAACCCAGTCTTTTCAGGTCAATGGCATCCTGCAGTTTGCTGCATCCGCTACACAGAACCAGTACTCCCAGAATAAAGGGAATCAAGGAGATGACGATCTCTACCTTGTACAGGACTACTGCTCCCAACACGATTCCGAGAATACCGAATACAAACTCATTGTGATAATAGTTCTCTCTGGCATCTCTGAGCAGATAGCAGATGATAGAAATGAGACCTGCCACGATCAGTACGATACCGATCAGATACCCCAGTGTCTTCTGCATGGTCTCCGGGATCACCAGTGCTACGATCCCTAAGAGAATATACAGCACACCGGTAAGAATTGCTTCCCATTTCAATTCTTTTAACATTTTCATATGTAACCCTTCCTTTCCTAAAACTCCTATAACGAAAAAGGGGCTCTCTGCAAACCTGCGGAAAACCCCCTTTGTGTTCAATTTACTTTCTGCCGCAGCACTTTTTATACTTTTTGCCGCTTCCGCAAGGACAGGGGTCGTTGGGATAAACCTTCTGCTCCTTCACAATAGTAGTGGAAGACTTCTGCTCTTTGTAGAGTTCCTTGCGGGTCTCTTCATCGAAAATAGCGTTCCACTCTTCCAGATTGTACAGCCAGTCAGCCTCTGCCGCTACCATGTTCTTGTACAGAAGAGCCTTGTCAAATCCTAAGTTTACCTCTGTATCCTCTTCCAGATCATCGAGAGGGTTCTTCTCTACCAGACTGTCGTTAATACCGTCCAGAAATCCGGTCATCGTCATCAGAGATACCTGATACTTGTCCGCCAGTTCCTTTACCGTACCCTTTACTACTTCATCGGGGTTCTTCAGAAGCTGTGCGTAGATCTCCTTCTCCTCCTGGAAATAAGCTGCCCAAAGCTGCTGCAGCTTGTCTTTGCCGGTTGCCTCATTATATGCTACTGATCTCCACTGTTCCATCAAATTCATAATTGTAATACCATCCTTACATGTGATTAATATGATTATAATAATATATAATAATACATCTCGTCCTTAAAAACAACAAAAAAATATCAATGACCTATGTATAATCAGACAGATCCCGGGCAGACTACTACTATCATCGGACCCCCTCCTTTGATCCTACGGAAGATACGATAATACTTAATCCTCCCCTTTTGAAAAGAGGCACCCTCCGGTGCCTCTTTTTTACAATGGAACTTTTCCTTCTTTGATCAGTTCAATAAATGCATCCGCTGCCTTCGGATCGAACTGGGTTCCCTTATTTTTCTCAAGTTCTCCCATAGCATATTCCACGCTGAGCGCTTCCTTATAAGATCTTTTGGAGATCATTGCATCAAAACTGTCGCACACCGTCAGAATTCTTCCCAGGAGAGGAATCTCTTCTCCCTTCAGTCCTCTGGGATATCCCTTGCCGTCATACCTCTCGTGATGTGACACGACCGCAGGGATCACATAGTTCATATTCGGAAGATAGTGGATCATCTCGATGGACTTTTGCACATGGCTCTTCATGATCTCATATTCTTCATTCGTAAGCTTTCCCGCCTTTTTCAGGATACTCTCAGGAATCCCGATCTTACCGATATCATGTAATAATCCAGCCACCTTTACCGTCTGGATATCATCTCCCGGCAGTCCCAGCTTCTGTGCCAGCAGCACCGCATACTGTGATACATTGGTAGAATGCTGGAAGGTAAAGGAATCCTTCGCATCGATGGCTGCCACCAGTGCATACACCGTAGGTGCCACCTGTTCATATCCGGTCCCTTTATTCCTGCGCTCCTCGTCAATATTTCCTTCATATACCTGGATCCGGTTCTTGCCGTTTTGCTTTGCATAAAAAGCTGCACGCTTAGCTTTTTGAAAAAGATCCGGTGCATCCGACGCCAGTCCGGGATACCATGCCACGCCGACACTGAAGGTGATCGGCTGCATGACCTGTGGTTTGTCCAAGCCATTCTCCTGCACTGCATGGGTCAGCTTTTCCGCCAATGCCACCAACGTCTTACTGCCAGTCTCCGGCACAGAGATCAGGAATTCATTGGAGCCGACGCGGAATACTTTGCCGTTCTCTGCATTTTCCTGCAATTTCTTCGCACACCATTTTAAGATCCGGTCTCCGGTCTGCTCTCCGTACAGATCGTTATACAATTTAAAATTGTCCATATCCATATACAGGAAGCCTCTCACATCTCCGAGAGCGCCCTCCTTATGCAGGCATCTGTTGCAATAAGTGCGGTTGTACAGACCTGTCAGTTCATCGTGAATAGATACCTGATATACTCTTTCATAGGCATCAATATTTTTCAGGCTTCCGGATGCAATATTCGCCAATTGTCTTATACAGTCCACTTCCTGATAATTGAGCTTATTTGCCCGCATCCGCTCCATATAGATAAACCCGCAGATCTGATTATCATATCTTAAGGTTGCGATCACTGTCCGCTCCGGCATATTATCCTGTTTCACCAGATCACAGATTGTGTCTACTTCTTCCTCACTTAACGGAATGTGTCCACTCTGTACCGCTTCGTGATACCCTTCTCCATTCGAATTCTTCTCGAAGATCCTGGCTTCACATCCGGGGATCGCATCGCCCAGAATATCATGCAGTGTAGCAAACAGCTCTCTGCGGCTCAGAATGGATGCCGCCCTGTCCTGAAATTGCCGGATTCCTTCCAACATATGCTTCTGCTTCTGATATAGAATATTCTCCAGCCGCTTCCTGGCAAAAAGGATCACAAGTACTGTCCATCCCGACTGCAGGGCAATGCATAGGATCAGCCTCTGCACTGCAGCCTGTCCAAGGCTCCCTGTCACGATTTCCAGATTATAGGATAAGATCACCACCGGAATCGCTGCTACGATCACTGCCAGGAAATACACCGCACCTACCGTTGCCCGATACGAAAAATCAAACAGATACTGCTTGTACATGATATATACCATGCATATTGCCATCCCCACACTGCCCAACATATCAAAAGGAAATACACTTCCAGGCAGCATGCAGAGCAGATTTCCACCCAGAATACATACCGTTCCAAGCAGCAGCGGAAACAGCTTTTTACGCAGCTCCACATTTGTTCCTATCTTACAATGTGCCAGATAAGTGGCATAGATCATTACTGCGATCTCCATGGCAATGAGAACACCGGTTCCGACCGTTGCATGATACACATAAACGAAGGTGCCATCCGCGCGGTTCACAAGCTCCGGTGCCGGCAGGATAGTACCACTCCTTGCATTTCCCAACACCAGTGCCAGCGTCAGCACACCATAAATGTAGATCAGGGCATCATGCTCCGTAATCTCCAAAAATCCAAACAGAAACACATACATGAACACCGGGATCATCAAAAGACCAAGCAGGGCGAAATTATGCCAGAAAGTAATTCCGGGAAATATCCCAAGTCTCATAAGGCTCACACTGCCCGTCCAGATCAGGCAGGCGGTCAGCACCAGCCGAAGACCGCGGATTGTCCGGTTCCTCATGGTATGGAAAAAACAGAACAACAGAAAAAGGGAGCAGCAAAAAGCTCCCAACGGAATACCAATATAGAGGTTTCTATTCCATATCGTATCCAGAAAACTCTCCATACTTAATTTTACTCCCTCATGCTTTATTCCCTTACACAGGAACGTTATCCCCATTCGTCCCATATCCTCTATACAGCTAAGAGTTTACCACATTTTTCTTTTAAAGACAACTGTACATCCAGTATTCTCTGATTCTCCGATCCCCGGAAGGCCAGCCGCAGATTCTTCCTCTCCTCGATAAATTCTCCATCCACGATCACATCCAAAAGCGGCAGAAGCTCTGTGATCACCGGATCTCCTTCTTCCATCCAACGAAGCAGATCCCTGTCAAAATGATATCCCGTATAGCACCAGATGGTCTTCTGCGGATATTGCTCTCTTACTTTCTTCACCAGAGAAAGTACGGCTCCTCTGTTCTCAGGCTCCATGGGTTCCCCTCCCAGTAAGCTCAAGCCCCGGATATAGTCCGGGGCCAGTGCCTGCAGAATCTCTTGCTCTGTTTCCTCTGTGTAAGCCTGTCCGTAATGGAAGTCCCAGGCTTCGCTGTTAAAGCATCCCTTACAATGATGGGTACAGCCGCTGACGAACAGCGACACTCTCACACCGGGACCGTTTGCCACATCTGTTTTCTTGATCGTTGCATAATTCATAGGACATTTCCTTCCCTTGTACTATCTGCACATTACAGATGAAGAACTCTTGCCTTGATCTCCTTGGTCTTGCCGGCATTCCAGAAGTTCTCTCCCAGATAGCCGCAGGTCCTTCTGGTGACATTCATCTTCGCATGATCCTTGTTATGACACTGGGGACATTCCCACTCCATGTTATCATTGATCATGATCTCACCATCATAGCCACATACCTGACAGTAATCAGATTTGGTATTGAACTCTCCGTACTGGATATTGTCATAGATGAAGCGGATCACTTCCTCGATGGCTTCCACATTATTGGTCAGGTTCGGGACTTCTACATAAGAGATAGCGCCTCCCAAAGATTTATTCTGGAATTCACTCTCGATCTTAAATTTTGTAAATGCGTCGATCTTCTCCCGTACATCCACATGATAAGAATTTGTATAGTATCCTTTATCGGTGACATTGGAAATATCACCGTATTTTTCACGGTCGATCCTTGCAAAACGGTAGCAAAGTGTCTCTGCGGGAGTTCCGTAGAGACTGAAAGCAATGCCGGTCTCCTCTTTCCATTTTGCGCAGCGATCCTTCATGTAATCCATGACGCGCAGGGCGAATTCCTTGCCGGGCTCCACAGTCTGGCTGCAGCCCTTCATCAGATAGGTCATCTCATACAATCCGATATATCCCAGAGACATGGTGGAATAACCGTTGTGCAGGTATTTGTCGATGGTCTCACCCTTCTTCAGACGGGCGATGGCGCCGTACTGCCAGTGGATGGGGCTCACATCGGATACCACGCCCTCCAGTGCCTTATGACGGCACATCAGTGCTTCATAGCACAGCTCCAGACGCTCATCCAACAGTTTCCAGAACTTCTCCTCATTTCCTTTTGCCAGGATACCGATCTGGGGCAGGTTGATGCTGACAACGCCCTGATTAAAACGGCCTTCCCACTTGTACTCTCCGTTTTCATCCTTCCATGGAGACAGGAAGGAACGGCAGCCCATGCAGGAAAATACATTGCCCTCGTAGTTCTCACGCATCTTCTTGGCAGAGATATAGTCGGGGTACATTCTCTTAGCGGAGCACTGTGCGGCCAGCTTGGTCACATAGTCGTATTTTCCGCCCTTTAAGCAGTTATTTTCGTCCAACACATAGACTAACTTCGGGAATGCGGGAGTCACATAGACACCCTTCTCATTCTTGGTTCCCTCAATGCGCTGGCGCAGGATCTCCATAATGATCTGTACGGTCTCTTCCACATATTCGTCGTTCTCGTCAATATGCAGGAACAATGTCACGAACGGAGACTGTCCGTTGGTGGTCATCAGTGTATTGATCTGGTACTGGATGGTCTGTACGCCGGATTTTAATTCATCGTGCAGACGCATCTGTACGATCTTATCCTTGGCTGCCTGATCCAGGGTATCTCCGAACTCGTCCTCCAGCTGTTTTGCAAATTTTTCCCTGCTCTTACGCAGATATTTTCCCAGATGCTTGATATTCACACTCTGACCGCCATACTGATTGCTGGCTACGGCTGCGATGATCTGGGTGGTCACGGTACATGCCACCTGGAAACTCTTGGGAGATTCGATCATTTTGCCGTTGATGGAAGTACCGTTGTCCAGCATATCCTTGATATTGATCAGACAGCAGTTGAAGATCGGCTGGATAAAATAATCCGCATCATGGAAATGCAGCACACCGTTGTCATGTGCCATGGCAATATGCTCCGGCAGAAGCAGACGTCTGGTAACATCACGGGACACTTCACCTGCAATATAGTCTCTCTGTGTGGATGCCAGACGGGTATTTTTATTGGAATTCTCCTCTGCCAGCTCCTTATTCTCATTCCGGATCAGTTTTAAAATAGATTCATCCGTGGTGTTGGATTTGCGGAGCAGACTTCTCTGGTAACGGTATACGATATACTTCTTCGCCAGGGTATATTTGTTGTGCTCTACCAGATGTTCCTCGATCATATCCTGAATATGCTCCACGGTTTGGGTCTGTCTGCCCTCCTGCTGCACATCCTCCAGGATCTCTTCAATCAACCCCTCACTGGCACGATACCGCTCCTCCACTTCGTTGTTCGCCTTATGGATCGCTTCCCGGATCTTGTCCTCTTCATAAGGCACTACTCTGCCGTCTCTCTTCTGAATCTTCATTGCTGTTCCCTCACTTTATATCATTCCCATCGAGATGCGAATTCCTGCATAAGCCGAAAGAAAAGCCGCATCGGAAGCAAGTTCCCGATACGACTGTCTACGCAAATCATAGCATGTTACTAGATTTTGTGTTTCACGATTCATTTCGCATCTACATCTTGTATATTTATTATAGTGAGGAAATCCGGAAAAAGCAAGTACCTTTTTTAAAACATTCCTCTTCCACCATACCCTCCGAAGCACAGACCGCCACCACCGCAGCACAGATTGCAGAACACGTTCGCCAGACAGATTTTCAGGCACAGGTCATTCCCACTCGCATTGGGATAGCCATAAGCTGCCTGTCTGCTCTCATACCATTGTCCGCCGCTCTGAAGTCTCTGCAGAAGCATCTGGTATTCCATATTCTGAGGCTCCAGTGCCACTGCCTTACCTGCATGCTCCAGTGCTGCCACATTGTTACCAAGTCCCATATGGGCCATGGCGCTGTAATAATACCATCTGGCCGTCTTCTCATGCTCTCCCATGCCATCCAGGGTATTTCTGGCCTCTCTGTAATAACCGTTTCTGAGATAATTACCGGCTGCCCGCAGTCTCGTCTCTTCCTCATATCCGGAAGTCTGCTGCTGCCAGCCTGCCTGCTGCCAGAAGTCTCCAAAGCCCTGGCTGAATCCGCCATAACTCTGTCCTTCTGTCCGTTCCTTCATGATCTGCTGATACGCCGCCTGAATCTCCTTGAACTTTTCTTCCGCCTGAGCCTTGTTGGGATTATTGATATTGGCATCGGGATGATATTTTCTGCTCAGGATCTTATATGCTTTTTTGATTTCTTCCTCGGAAGCATCTCTACTCACTCCCAGGACACTATACGGATCATAAGTCATTTCCTGTTACCTCGTTTACACTGTCTTTTTCCCGTTTTTCCCGTACGATCTCATAGCGGCACCATACTCCGGAATACAGAATATTCCGCAGAATATCCACATTCTGTAAAATAGGAAGCTGCTCAAATTCCTTACAGCATTCAGACATCATCATGGTCAGGATCTGTCTGCATTCTTCTTCAAATCCGGGTTCTTCATATCGTTTCTTTAGCGGATTATAAGTCCCCTTCTTAATGTCCTGCTCTACATCTTCATAGGCGTCCATGAGGTAAATGAACTTTCCCAGAAAAAATCCAAGTCTCTCCAAATTATCCTTCCACTCGTCTTCGCGGCAGGATACGATCTGTGCCATGACTTTTCCAAACAGTCCCGCCATGGTATCGATGTCCGCATCACCCTGCTTTTCCGCATCCACAAAATCCTGCATGGCCAGAGAGATGCTCCTCACTTTATCCGCATAGAGCAAAGGCTTTTTCCGGCACTTTTTCCCCAATAGATAACTGTATGCCAGTCCTTTCAGACTATGCTCATCCTCCCAGTCATCCTCTGCCTTATAGCAGGCAAACAACACCGTCATGTCCGCCACATAATCGGTAAAAAGATTTCTTCTGATCTGATGCTTTTCGAAAGGATGTGCCACACATCTGCACTGTCCTACGACATCTTCCGGTTCATACAGTCCGGTGAGCAGCATCAGAATAAAAGTCATATCATAATTCAGGGAAAGCTGCCCCAGCACACCATAGCGCTCCTTCAGGCTCTGGCATAATCCACAGTAATAGGATCGATACACATCATACTCCTTGAATTTCATCTCCGACTGATTGACCACAATATATCCGAACATCTGACTCACCATCCTTTCTTATTTCCCGGTTTTACTTATTTTCCATTTGTAATCCTGCCTGTCCTGTCAGGTCTTGCGGATAAATTCCTCTCCGCATTTTCTGCAGTGGATCGCAATCTTTCCTTTGTGTCTGGGCACCCGGAGCTTCTGTCCGCATTTCGGACATTTAAAGATCTTATAATCCCTGTGTCCGGCAAAAAGTTTCTTCCGGCGCTGCCACCAGCTGCGCACCTTCATTTCTTTTTTGAGATACCATTGGTTCTCCGCACTTCTCTTGCTCATATTCCTGGAAAACATCCGGTAATAGACATAGACCAACAGGGCAAGAGCCAGCACATAAAATATTCTCAGACCAAAAAAAGAGAGCGCCAGGCAGACCAAAGCTACAATCATCAGAAACTGATTGAAGCGGTCATTGCCATAACGCCCCCACATGAAACGCTGTAACTTCTCTTTCATGAAGTACCACCTTTCGTCTGCCACCATGCAGGGGATACATTATCCAAATCTTTCAGAGCCTCGTTCGCGAAGCCGGCTCTGAACATTACCTACATTATGGTCTGCCGAAAAGTAAAAAGCAATTAACTAAATATAAACTTTTGTAAAAGAACTATTATTTATTATTCCGATCCTTCTGCCACAGCTCCTGTGCACGCACGTCCCATTTTTTTGCATACTCCGCACATTTCCCACACAGATGCTCCACGGATTCCGGTGACTGTAAGTCGGTGGAATGAGCTTTTGTTTCATGTACCATGCGCTGTAAGATCTCCGGATTCTCCAGCATCGGGCAGGGTTTTAAGTGATTACAGTTAAACGGTTGGTTCTCACGGTACGCCATGAACAGAGGCTGCTTCAGTGCGGTCAGCAGGTCCACCTCCTTGATATTGGCACCGGAATAATGAATGAATACACAGGGTTCCACATCCCCATTGGGATTGATATGACAGTAGTTTCTGCCGCCTGCGATACAGCCGCCCACATATTCACCATCGTTCTGGAAGTCAAAGGCGAAGATGGGCTTACCGCCCTTCATGGCACGGATCTCACGGATGCGGTGATACATATACTCTCTCTGATCCGGATCCGGAAGCAACTCACAGGATGCCTCATTTCCTACCGGCATATAATGGAAGTACCAGCTGAATCTGGCTCCCTTTTCAATGATCATATCCAGGAATTCATCACTGGTGACTACCTTATAGTTTTTGCTGGTGTAGCAGATAGAAGTACCGAAGATCAGACCGTACTGCTTCATCAGATCCATGGCATGCATGACCTTATCAAACACGCCCTTGCCACGGCGCAGATCGTTTACTTCATTGAAGCCTTCCAGGCTGATAGCTACGGAGAAATTTCCTACACGCTTCATATCCTGGCAGAATTTTTCATCGATCAGGGTGCCGTTGGTAAATGCATGGAAGCCACAGTCATCATGCTTCTCACATAAACGGATGATATCGTCCTTACGCACCAGAGGTTCGCCACCGGTGAAAAAATACAGATAAATGCCAAGCTCCTTACCCTGGGTAACGATACGGTCCATATCTTCAAAGCTTAAGTTCAGGCGGTTGCCGTATTCTGCTGCCCAGCATCCGGTACAATGCAGATTGCAGGCACTGGTGGGATCCATCAGGATCAGCCAGGGAATATTACACTGATGCTTGACGCGCATCTCATTGATCTCTTTTTTGCCACAGAAGGCAGCCTCAAAGCCATAGTCCAGCGCAGACATTTTGATGACGTGGGGATCTACTTCATTTAAGATGCGGTTCACATACTGCATCCATTTGCTGTCCGGTTCCCGGATCATACGTCTCGCCGCATCGTAGCTTTCCTTCGAAAACGTATTTCCCATAAATTTTTCGGACAGATCCACCAGCTTTAAGAAAGCTTTTTCCCTGTCCTCTTCATCCTTGTTCACATACTTTAAAATTCCGTCGATCGCTGCACCGAAAGCAGCTCTCTCTACCTTGTGTTTTACGTCTGCCATATTATCTACCTCTCTTTCGTATTTTTACATAAATATCCCTGTTTCTAGCTGTAATAGCGGAACAGCACATCGATCCCTGCCAACAGGAAGATGATCGCACCACTGATCAGCACACGGCTTCTCCCGTGACATCCGATCCGGTATCCAGCATAGATACCGGTAACCACGGCTAACGCAGCCATGATCGCCAGCTGTATGATCTGTACGGTTACTCCGGTGTCTAAAAATCCCATGCCGATTCCCGACAGAAAAGAGTCCACACTGGTAAGCATGGCCCAGACACATAACTGCTTCCAGGCAAATACATCCTCCCTGCGTTCTACCGGATCCCGCATCCGGGATGCCCGTACGATCAGCCAGATCGCGATCAGGAAAAAAATAACAGCGGAGGCTGCCCGGAACAGTCTCTCTGTCCGCTGATAATTCATGGCTATATAGGGAATCTCCGAGATCAGGCTTCCTAATAGCATCGCTCCGCTCTGCCAGCCGGTGAACAACAGAGTCATTTTCAGGATCTGTTTTTTATCCAGTTTAGAAAGCATTGCACCTTTATATAATGCATAGGTAAGAACATCCAGGGAAAGTCCTACCGATACGATCAGTATTTCATACCACGCCATCCATATATCTCCTTTCTGCGATTATGATATGCTATTTCCGGACATATAGTAAGATACAACCCCGGCACAGCGTTTTTCCTGCTTTGACATTATTCCGATAAATGTAAATAATCCGCGACATTTTGCGGAAAGTGTCGTTTTGGGTTGAGAAACGGTAATTTTTTGTTTATAATATTTCTATCTTGGTTCTTTTTATGGGAAAAGGAGTCATGTGATGAAGACAAAGGAATTATTGGCAGACAGCTTTCGGACACTTGTGCTTACCGTGCCTTTTCAGAAGATATCCATCAAAATGATCACGGATGGTGCTCATGTGATCCGCCCGACTTTCTATAATTATTTTCAGGATAAATACGAAGTGATCGAGTTCTTGTTCGACCGGGATATCGGCAGCAAGGTCGAAGTCATGATTGAAAATGACATGGAACAGGAAGCTATTAAACTGATGTTTATCTGCTTTGAGAAAAATAAGGAATATTACCACAGACTTTTTGAGATCACAGGTCAGAACAGCTTCGGAGAATTTTTTGCCCATTACTGTGAAAAGACTTTTTTCTGTATTCTCTCCAGACATCCCATGAAGAAAATGCCCTGCGATCTGATCACTCCGCAGTCGCTGGCGCATTATAATGCCCTATTACTGATCGAGATCCTGAAGCTTTGGCTCTCTTCTCCCAAGAATGTGCCTGCGGAGAAGATTTTCGAAGCTTATCAGTACATAATGCGGACGCCGATCCTGGACATGATCCAGTATCCGGAGATATAAAAAGACAGGTCTTAATGACCTGCCTTTTTTATATCTTATCGATTATAGTCTTGTAATTACAAAGATATCATAAATTGCCTTGATCGCGGTTTCGAAATCATCATTTGCCACACCGATGATGATGTTCAGCTCAGAGGATCCCTGGTCGATCATCTTGACATTGATATTTTTGTGTGCCAGTGCGGAGAAGATTCTGCCTGCTGTACCGCGGGTGGACTTCATGCCACGGCCTACCACGGCGATCAACGCCAGATCCGATTCAATGTCTATCATATCGGGATTTGCAAGTCTGTGAATTCCCGCTACGACTTTCTGTTCCTTATGCATAAACTCATCCTGATGTACGAATACGGTCATGGTGTCAATACCGGAGGGAACATGCTCAAAGGAGATTCCGTTCTCCTCAAACGCCTGCAGTACCTTTCTGCCGAAACCGATCTCGGAGTTCATCATATCTTTTTCAATATTCACAGAGCAGAAGCCTTTTTTACCGGCGATACCGGTGATGACATATTTGGACTTCTGGCAGGTGCTTCCCACGATCCAGGTACCGTTGTCTTCCGGCGCATTGGTGTTTCGGATATTGATGGGAATACCCTCCTGACGTACCGGGAAGATGGCATCCTCATGCAGTACGGTAGCTCCCATGTATGCCAGCTCGCGAAGTTCGCGGTAGGTGATGGTCTCAATAGCCTCGGGATGATCGATGATTCTGGGATCTGCGATCAGGAAACCGGACACATCCGTCCAATTCTCATAGACATCCGCTTTGGCAGCCTTAGCCACAATAGAACCGGTAATATCGGATCCGCCTCTGGAGAAGGTCTTTACCGTTCCGTCAGGCATCGAACCGTAGAATCCGGGAACTACCGCTTCCTTGCTCTCTGCCAGTCTGGCACGAAGTACTTCGTTGGTCTTCGCTGCATCAAACTCACCGTTTTCATCGAAGAAAATTACGGTTGCCGCATCAATGAAATCATAGCCTAAGTAATTTGCCATGATGATACCGTTCAGATATTCGCCACGGGAAGCTGCATAATTGTTTCCGGATTTTGCCTTGAAATTCTTCTCTATGGTCTTGAACTCTTCACTAAGATCCAGATCCAGCTGTAAACCATCTATAATCTCCTGGTAACGCGCCTTAATGGCATCCAGATCTGCTTTGAAGTTCTTGCCCTGATCTGCCAGATCATAGCAGGCATACAGCATATCCGTCACCTTGGTATCATTGGAAAATCTTTTTCCCGGTGCGGAAGGTACCACATATTTCCTCTCCTTATCCGCACGGATGATATTTCCTACCTTTTTGAACTGCTCTGCACTTGCCAGAGAGCTTCCACCGAATTTCACTACTTTTGACATAACATTTTCTCCTCAAATATATATATTTAGTACTCTTTATAATATTCTTGTTTCTTACACCAGGCGGATCCTGCCAAGCATCTGCTCACCCAGTGCTTCGTATTTTGCCAGGAACTCGCTCTCCTTCATGGGCTGTGTGAAGTATCCGAAGTCTTCCTTACGGTCTGCTAAATGCAGCTCTCTGCCTCCGGGGAAAGCTGCCTCTACCGCGCCTTCCGCTCCGGCCTTTGCTCTGATAAAAAAGCTTCTTACGGACTCACCTGTATCTACCAGCTTTACTTCCTCTTTGTCCCAGAAGCACATGATCACCTTGCCCTGATGTCTTGCACAGTCGATGACATCCGATACCACTGCACTGGCGGTGGGAAGCTTGCCTGCGCCCCGTCCGTAGTACATGGAATCTCCCAGCATATTGCCGGTGACAAATACCGCATTGAACACTCCGTATACCATGGCCAGGGGATGGTCCTTGGGAAGCATGAACGGTGCCACCATAACTTCCGCCGTGTCATCGTCAATCGCACGGCTTCTGCCCAACAGCTTGATGGTATACTCTGCAGCATTGGCATATTCAAAATCCGCTGCGGTGATCTTCGTAATACCCTCGGTAGGGACTTTCTCGGAATCCACGTTTTTACCAAACATCAGAGAAGACAGAATCGCGATCTTACGGCAGGCATCATAACCTTCCACATCTGCTTCCGGATTGCGCTCCGCATAGCCTTTGTCCTGTGCTTCCTTCAGAACGGTATCGAAATCCGCGCCTTCTTTTTCCATTTTGCTTAAGATATAGTTCGTGGTACCGTTTAAGATACCGTTGACAGCCTCGATCTTCTCTGCGGTCAGGGAGTAGTTCAGCGGACGGATAATGGGAATACCGCCGCCCACACTTGCCTCGAATAAGTAGTTGCAGTTATGCTCTCTGGCGATCTGCAACAGTTCGGGACCATGCTTTGCTACCAGCTCCTTGTTGGAGGTGCAGACACTCTTGCCCAGTTCCAGTGCCTGCTTCGTGAACTGGTAAGCAGCTCCGACACCACCCATGGTCTCACAGATGATGGTTACGCTGTCATCCTGTAAGATCGTATTGAAATCATGAATGACCTTATTCTCATAAGGGTCCCCGGGGAAATCTCTCAGATCCAGAATGTATTTCACTTCCAGTTCCTGTGCGGACTTTTTATTTACCATGTCCTTATTTTTCTCGATAACTTCTACCACACCGCTACCGACGGTGCCGTAGCCCAATACCGCAACATTGATCATAATATTCTCCTCACTTTTATCTTTTTCGTTCCGACATTATTCTTTTGCCAGTATTTTCACATGATGCACACTGGTCTGCCCCTCCAGCTGTTCGATCATCCGGGAGATATCTCCCGTAGTCTGCAGTACCTGTATACTCAGTGTCAGAGATGCGATTCCGTTGATGGGAATACTCTGATGGATCGTCAGGATATTCGCCCGGTACTCTGCGATGATCTTCAGCACATCCGACAGAATTCCCGGTTCGTCATCCATCTGGAAAGTCAGCGTGATGGTCGTTCCCTGAGAATTGTCATGGAACGGAAAGATATCATCCTTGTACTTATAAAAAGAACTGCGGCTGATGCCAACTGCATCAACCGCTTCCTGTATGGTCAGAACCTTCTCTGACTCAAGAAGCCGCTTTGCTTCCACTACCTTTAACAGCACCTCGGGGATTGCCTTCTGCTTCACCACGAAATACTTGGTCGCTTCTCCCATATGTTATCCTTTCTGCAGTTCGTATCTGTAGTACGGACACTTGTTTTTCACTGAGGGATATTCTAGCACAGTAAAGTATGAAAGGCAACCCCCATTTTTATCTTTTTCAGGCCTTTTTAATACATTTCTGAGTATAAGAAAAGAGCCTTTCGGCTCTTTTCTTATACTCCTCCAAGCTTTAGATCAAAGGATATTTGTCTGTTAATTTCTGAATGATGGCTCTGGCTGCAGGAACCTGCTCTTCTCCGCCCTTGATGACCAGGGCAATAGCTTCTGCCACCTGATCCATGTCCTCGGTGTTCAGACCTCTGGAAGTAACCGCGGGGGTTCCCAGGCGGATACCGCTGGTCACAAACGGAGACTGAGGATCGTTGGGGATGGTGTTCTTGTTAGCAGTGATGTGCGCTGCATCCAACAGTTTCTCCACTGCCTTACCGGTCAGACCGTAAGGAGTCAGATCCACTAACATTAAATGATTATCGGTACCGCCGGATACGATCTTGATATCCCGGCTCATCAGTCCCTTACACAATGCCTGGGCATTGTCAATGATATTCTTCTGATATACTTTAAAGTCGTCGCTTAATGCTTCTTCGAAGCAGACTGCCTTGGCAGCGATCACATGCATCAGAGGGCCGCCCTGGATGCCGGGGAAGATGGCTTTGTTGAAGTTGAACTTCTCATTGGCTTCCTTATTGCAGAGGATCATACCGCCTCTGGGTCCGCGCAGGGTCTTGTGAGTCGTAGTGGTCACTACATCCGCATAAGGGATGGGACTGGGATGAAGACCCGCTGCCACCAGTCCTGCGATATGTGCCATATCTACCATCAGTACGGCACCCACTTCGTCTGCTACTTCACGGAACTTCTTGAAATCAATGGTTCTGGCATACGCAGAAGCACCGGCAATGATCATCTTAGGCTTGCATTCCAGTGCCAGTTCTCTCATTCTGTCGTAATCTAAGAATCCGTTGTCATCTACACCGTAAGGTACTACATGAAAATATTTACCGGACATATTTACCGGTGAACCATGGGTCAGATGTCCGCCGTGATCCAGGTTCATGCCCATGATCGTATCACCCGGTTTCAGTACGGCAAACTGCACTGCCATATTCGCCTGTGCTCCGGAATGGGGCTGTACATTGGCATAATCACAGCCGAACAGCTTCTTGGCACGCTCGATTGCCAGATTTTCGATGACATCCACGCACTCACATCCGCCGTAATATCTCTTGCCGGGATAACCTTCCGCATATTTATTGGTCAAGGGACTGCCCATAGCCGCCATGACTGCCTTGCTTACCCAGTTTTCGGAAGCGATCAGTTCAATATGACTGTTCTGACGATTCTCCTCGTCGATAATGGCCTGTGCCACCTCGGGATCAACTTTTTTTACTTCATCCAATGAATACATGCCTCATTCCTCCTTGTGTTACGTTAATTCGCTAAACTTATGGTTTAGTATAGCATAGAACTTTTTAATTGCAAAGATGGAAAATGAACAATGTTGGCAGAAGCCCCTGAGTGTGTTAGAATAAACTTTAGTTACATTCTTACGAAAGATGAGGTATCCTCATGTATCATATTATTATTAATCCAGCCTCCCGCTCCGGCAAAGGTGCGAAGATCTGGTCTGAACAGATCGAACCTGCTCTAAGAGAAAGCGATGCCGTATTTCAGACCTATTTTTCCAAAAAAGCCGGAGAAGTAAAGCATCTGGCTGCACAGATCACCGCAGAATATAAAGACGATCCTGATTTAAAGCTCATTGTCCTAGGTGGAGATGGCACGGTGAACGAAGCCCTGCAGGGAATCGCTGATCCCTCCAAAGTAATCCTGGGTTACATTCCCACCGGCTCCAGCAACGATCTGGCCAGGGATCTCGGCATCCCCAAAGAGCCGAAAGCAGCCCTTGATCTGATCCTTCGGAATGCTGCTCCCAGAGTCATGGACTTAGGAAGACTTACTTATCTCGATGAGGATCAGCCGGAAGAATCCCGGCTGTTCGCTGTCAGCTGTGGAATCGGCTTTGACGCAGCTGTCTGTGCAGAAGCCATGCATTCCCCCATCAAGGATACCATGAACCGGATCGGTCTTGGCAAGCTGACTTATTTAGGAATCGCCTTAAAGCAGCTGATCACCGCACGCAAGGTCTCCTGTACCCTGACCATCGAAAACGCAGTAAACGGAAAGCAGACCGCATTCCAGCTACCCCGCTTTTTGTTTGTAACCTGTATGAGTCATCGCTATGAAGGCGGCGGATTCATGTTCTGTCCTCCCGCCACGGATAATGACGGCGTATTGGATCTGTGCTGCGTTGGCAATATTTCCAAAGTACTGGTTCTGCTGGCTCTTCCCACCGCTTTTTTCGGTAAACACTATTTCGTAAAGGGGATCGATGCTTACACAGCCACACAGATGTCTATCACTGCCTCCGCTCCCCTATGGGTACATACGGACGGCGAAGTAACCAGGAAAAGCTGTGGATTCCGGGTGGAATGTCTTCCCGGCGCCATTCGCATGATCACTCCCGAAGTGAAATAAACACACTCTAAAGATTTTCTTAAGAATGCTTAAGTATTCCAAAAAAACCTTGATTTTTTTCTTCCGGTGATTATACTAAAATTGATTTTGAAGCATAGGTTTGGTAGAGAAATGAGGTTTTTATGGAAAAGCTTAAGATCTTCTATTTAAAATATAAACATGCCGTTCCTCTTATTATATATGCCATTATTTATATGACATGGTTCGCCTGGCTGGAGAAGAACATCACCGGACACTACCGGATCATACATATGGCGGCGGATGATTACATTCCTTTCTGTGAGGTGTTCGTCATTCCTTACTTTTTATGGTTTGCCTATGTATCGGCAGTGGTCATCTACTTTTTCTTCAAAAATAAAGAGGATTACTACCGCACCTGTATTTTCCTCTTTACAGGCATGACGATCTTCCTGATCGTATCCACTCTGTGGCCCAACGGACAGCACCTTCGTCCCGCGGTGATGCCCAGAGACAATATCTTCACCCGCATGGTAGCCGCTCTGTACCGGACAGACACACCTACCAACCTGTGGCCCAGCATTCATGTATATAATTCCCTGGGTGCACATTTTGCGATCATCCGCAGTAAATGCTTCGAGAAGAAAAAGGGCATCCGCATCGGATCCCTGATTTTGGCTTCTTCGATCATCATGGCGACCATGTTCATCAAACAGCACTCCGTCTTCGATGTGCTCACCGCTTTCGTTATGGCGGCTGTGATGTACACCCTGGTATATCGTTACGACCTGCTGATCGCAATCAGAGAGTTCCGCAACAAGAGAAAAGCAAAACCGCAGATCGGTTAAGGAATTGAATTTCTTGAGACAAAAAATGCAACGGCAAATTCACCGTTGCATTTTTTATGATTCACACCTGGTATGCTCACCGTTTTGGTCTGAATGATCACAGTACTTCTTCACTCTTTTTCAATGCGGAAGCAATGACCGCATCCATATCATAATAGCGGTATTCCGCCAGTCTTCCTCCGAAGATCACATTCTGCTCGGCATCTGCCAGCTTCTTATACTCTGCATATAGAGCACCGTTTTTCTCATCATTTACCGGATAATAAGGTTCATCTCCCGGTTTCCACTCGGAACTGTACTCTCTGCTGATGACCGTCTTCGGGAGATCCTGTCCCTGTTCGTCCTTGCCGAACTCGAACCATTTATGTTCAATGATCCGGGTCCAGGGAGTCTCACGGTCTGTGTAGTTCACTGCCGCATTGCCCTGGAAGTTCGGAATATCCAGCACCTCTGTCTCGAATCTTACAGATCGATATTCCAATGCTCCCAGTGAATATCCGAAATACGCATCGATGGGGCCGGTATAGACGACTGTTTCCGCCAGTCTGTCCAGTGCCTCCTTCTGCTCCAGATAATCTGTATTCAGACGTACTTCTATACCTTCTAACAAATGCTCCACCAGCTGCGTGTAACCGCCGATGGGAATGCCCTGATACAGAGCGTTGAAGTAATTATTATCAAAGGTCAGTCGAACCGGAAGTCGCTTGATGATAAATGCCGGAAGATCCTTACAATCACGTCCCCACTGCTTCTCTGTATAACCCTTGATCAGTTTTTCAAAAATGTCTCTTCCCACCAGGGAAATTGCCTGCTCTTCTAAGTTCTTCGGCTCCGTGATACATGCTTCTTTTTTCTGTTCTTCGATCTTCGCCGCTGCTTCCTCAGGCGTTACCACACCCCACATTTTATTAAACGTATACATGTTAAAGGGCAGGGAATACAGTTCTCCACGATAGTTTGCCACCGGGGAATTGGTGAACCGGTTGAACTCTGCGAATCTCGTAATATACTTCCACACCTTCGTATCATTGGTATGAAAAATATGCGCACCGTATTTGTGGACATGGATCCCTTCCACTTTTTCCGTGTAAATATTACCCGCCACATTGGGACGCTTGTCGATCACCAGAACCTTTTTCCCTCTGTCAGCCGCTTCTCTCGCGAACACTGCTCCGTACAGACCGGAACCGACGACCAGATAATCGTATTTCATAGTTTCTATATGTTTCCTTTCTCACAGACACATTTAGACACATTTCTGTACTAATATGATTCCCGTTTTGCGTTACTGCTGCGTAGCAGCCTTCTGTCCGAAGACACGCTTCAGTACAAGCAGTGTCGCCAGTGTCAGCAGAATACCGATCACCAGACAGATCACCACATTCTGTACAAATCCGGCAATGATATAGTTCACGAACGAGATTGCTGCCACAGTCAGTACGTAAGGAACCTGGGTGGATACATGGTTGATATGATTGCACTGTGCCCCTGCGGAAGCCATGATCGTGGTATCGGAGATGGGAGAACAATGGTCACCCATAACAGCACCTGCCAGACATGCAGACACACCGATGATGATCAGATGCTCTGCTCCGGGTACGATGGCTCCGGTAGCAGGATCGGTAAATACGCCGGTTACAATAGGGATCAGGATACCGAAGGTTCCCCAGCTGGTGCCGGAAGCAAAAGCTAAGAAGCACGCTACCAGGAAGATGATCGCGGGAAGCATATTGGTCAATCCCGAAGATGCACCCTGCATCAGACCTGCCACATAGACATCCGCACCTAACAGTCCGGTCATGGTCTTCAGGGTAACGGCAAAGGTCAAGATCAGCATGGCAGGTACCATAGCGATAAAGCCCTGAGTCAGACAATTCATGGCCTCCTTAAAGGATACCAGTCTTCTACACATATAATATACGATAGCAAACAGCAACGCGATCAGAGATCCCCAGGGAAGTCCTACAGAAGCATCGGTAGCACTGAAGGCATCGATGAATCCCACACCTTCGAAAAATCCGCCGACATAGATCATACCAACGACACAGCAGATGATCAGTACGATCACAGGGATCAACAGATCATATACTTTTCCTCTCTCAGAACCCTTCGGTGCATTGTCCGCATTGGTCACGCGTTCTCCCTCAGTGAACAGGTCACCCTTTTCTCTGGCATTACGCTCATGCTTAGCCATAGGACCGTAATCGAATCCCATCAGTGCCATTCCGACGACAAATACAATGGTTAACAGCGAATAATAGTTATAGGGGATCGCTCTTACGAACAGTTCGATACCGGAATACACACCCTCGTCCACCATGCCTGATACTGCTGCTGCCCAGGAAGAGATCGGTGCGATCATACAGATGGGTGCTGCCGTGGCATCAATGATATATGCAAGCTTTGCACGGGAGATCTTGTGTCCATCTGTGACCGGCATCATAACGGATCCTACGGTCAGACAGTTGAAATAGTCATCCACGAAGATCAAAACACCTAATAAAAAGGTGGCAAGCAGTGCTCCCGCTCTGGTCTTTACATGCTTTTTCGCCCATTCACCGAAGGCCGCAGAGCCTCCTGCCTTATTCATCAATGCCACCATGGTTCCCAACAGGATCAGGAACATGAAGATACCGATGTTCCATGCATCCGCAACGGAATTGATGAATCCTTCGTTGATCACTGTGTCCAGCGTCGCGATGGGTGAAAACCCGGTATAGATCAACGCTCCCGTGACGATACCGATAAACAGTGATGAATATACTTCCTTTGTGATCAGTGCCAGTACAATTGCTACCACCGGCGGTAGTAATGCCCAAATTGTTCCGTACATAATTTTGCCCTCTCTCGTAGTTTTTTCGCAGTTTCTGCAATTATTTCACTATCTCTAACTTTATGGCAAACCTTTTGTCCTGTCAATAAATTTTTGCAAATTAACGCATTAACACGATAGCTTATTTATCATTTTTCTCTTTTTCGCTTTAAATCGCTAAATTCTCTTGCATCTATGGGGATTCTGTTCTATAATAGGCAAAGAAATTTAGCAGAAAGGACGTGCCCCGCGCACGATGGAATACTATGAGTTTCGAATTCATCAAAAAACTTCCCACTCCTGCGGAAATACGTAAGGAGCTGCCTCTTCCGGCAGAATTAGTCAAGATCAAAGAAGAAAGAGACGCCGAGATCCGAGATGTCCTCACCGGTAAGAGTAATAAATTTCTGGTGATCATCGGACCCTGCTCTGCTGACAATGAGGATTCCGTATGCGATTATGTAAACCGCCTTGCAAGAGTTAACGAACAGGTGAAGGATAAGCTGATCCTGATCCCCAGAATCTACACCAACAAACCCCGCACTACCGGTGAAGGCTACAAAGGTATCACTAGCCAGCCCGATCCCGAGAAGAAGCCTGATTTTCTGGCAGGACTGATGGCCATGCGTAAAATGCACATCCGTGCGATCCAGGAGACAGGGCTGACTGCGGCAGATGAAATGTTATACCCTGAGAACTGGGGTTATGTATCCGACATCCTCTCCTATGTGGCAATCGGCGCCCGTTCCGTAGAGGATCAGCAGCACCGTCTGACCGTCAGCGGTTTTGATGTAGCGGCAGGTATGAAGAATCCAACCAGCGGAGATTTCTCCGTAATGCTGAATTCCGTATATGCAGCACAGCATCCCCATTCCTTTATTTATACCGGCTGGGAAGTAAATACCCATGGAAATGATCTGGCTCACACCGTGTTGCGTGGTGCTACCAACAAGCATGGTGCCAACATTCCCAACTACCACTATGAAGATCTGATCCGTCTGTGGGATATGTATGAAAAAATGGATCTGAAGAATCCTGCCTGCGTGATCGATGCGAACCATTCCAACTCCAACAAGCAGTTCAAAGAACAGATCCGAATCACCAAAGAAGTCATGCACAGCCGCAAGCTGAGTTCCGATCTCCATCAGCTGGTCAAGGGCGTTATGATCGAGAGTTATATCGAAGAAGGTAACCAGAAGGTGGGGGCCGGCTGTTACGGTAAGTCCATCACAGATCCCTGCCTGGGTTGGGACGATACAGAGCGTCTGATCTACGATATCGCAGAGTACGAATAAGACGAACCCTTTTTTAAAAAAATTGCAGGAAGCCTTTGAATAACACAGGATTCACAAACGCTTCCAACACACATCCGAGAACCAGTACTCCCAAAATGAGCACCGGTTTTCCCAGTTTACCGGGCAGGGACTTTTTTCCCTGCCCGGTTATGTTATGATAAAAATAAATACTTCTGTAAATATCCTCGCACCACTGAAGCAACATCACCATTGCAGGTACATAACACAGATAGTGAGGAAAAATTCCAACAATACATAACAAAATCCCCTTGATTCCATAACGGCAGGTCGCAGTACCTAAGAATAATCCAAGGGAAAAGCCATATTTTACTGTCATCCCACCACAGAATAACAATCCCAGGTACGTCGTGGCCATGAGAACCAGTGCAATGAAATCTTTGCCTCTTTTACACAGGACGTACCAGAAGAGCACCTTGTTGTCCACGGCCATGTATTTCATATGATACAAAGTATCCTCATCCAGCATTCCCATATTCTTCAGGAAAGTGCCTTTTCCCCAATATACGATCAGAAACCCCACTGCGAATCCGATCACAAACAGAAAACGAAGCGGTAGCTTTCCCACCGGTACGATAGACTTATCCCATTTCATGAAAATTCCCATCTCTACGCCACGCAATGTTATGTTAATATATGCGGACAACACAGGGAATCATTCCTGAACCGTAACAACTAAAAAACAATCCGCCACACAGATTCTATCCATGGAGCGGATTGCCTACCTCAACGTACTGACTATTTACTTAAGTATTTCGATGCATATGTCAGAATGCCGCAAATCGTCTTGGCATCCTGAATCTTACAGTCATAGATCATTTGTTTTAATTCCTCTACGGAATATGCCTCTACATTGATAAATTCATCTTCATCCAGATGCTGGCTCCCTCTGTCTTTCAGGTCTAACGCCAGATAGATGTCGATTTTCTCATTACAGAAAGCTACTGTGGTATAGATGGAAGTCAGCAGTTCCACATGATCGGTATGATAGCCGGTCTCTTCCTGCAATTCCCGCATGGCTGCCTGATCCGTAGGTTCTTCTCTGCCATTCAGTCCGCCGGCCGGAATCTCCAGAGTCTCCCGCTCCAGCGCATTACGATACTGCCGCACCATGAGAAGTTTACCGTCTTCTCTTACTGCAACCACAGCTGCTGCGCCTTTATGATCGATCAGATCCCATTTTGCAATGTTACCGTTGGGAATCTGCATGGTGTCCTGATAATAATCAATGATCGCACCTTTTGCAACCAGTTCCCGTTTGATACGCCTGAATTCTTCCATGACCCGTTATTCCTTCTTTTATTTATCCTCGAATCTGTTATTTGTTCTCCAGTAATTTGTCCACACTTACCATCTTGACACACAGTACGAACAGATCCGTTGCCATTGCCATCTCTTCCGGTGTCGGGAAGGAAGGTGCGATACGGATATTGGAATCTTTGGGATCCTTCTTATAAGGGAAAGTAGCGCCTGCCCCCGTCAGAGTCACACCTGCTTCCTTACATTTTGCCGCAATAGCCTTGGCACAACCATCCATCGCATCAAAGGAGATAAAATATCCACCGTTGGGTTTTGTCCAACTGCCGATACCAAGTCCACCCAGTTCCTCATCCAAAACCTTCAATACTGCCTCAAATTTTGGACGCATGATTGCCGCATGCTTCTTCATATGTTCACGAATACCGTTAATATCCTTAAAATAGCGTACATGACGTAACTGATTGATCTTATCGTATCCAATCGTCTGAATTGTCATGGACTTTCTCATATCATCCAGATTGGCCTTAGAAGATGCGATAGCCGCAATACCGGAACCTGCAAAGCTTACCTTAGAGGTAGAGCAGAACTCGAATACCATATCCGGATGTCCTGCCTTCTCACATTCGGAGAGAATCTCTAACAGCTGATCCTGTCTGTCATCATATAAATGATGAATTGCATAAGCATTATCCCAAAAAATACGGAAATCCGGTGCCGCCGGCGTAAGCGCTGCGAAGCGCCTTACGGTCTCATCGGAATAAGAATATCCCTGAGGATTGGAGTACTTCGGTACGCACCAAATGCCTTTGATGGCGGGATCTTCGCTGACCAGCTTCTCTACCAGGTCCATATCCGGTCCTTCGGGAGTCATGGGTACATTGATCATTTCAATTCCGAAATGCTCTGTGATTCCAAAATGTCTGTCATATCCGGGAACAGGGCACAAAAACTTTACATGCTCGAGTTTACACCAGGGGGTATTTCCCAAAATGCCATGGGTCATGGCACGAGATACCGTATCATACATGATGGTCAGACTGGCATTACCGCATACGATCACGTTCTCTGGTTTTACCTCCAGAATATCCGCCATCAGCTTCTTTGCCTCAGGAATGCCATCCAAACCTCCGTAGTTTCTCACATCCATTCCATCCTCAGCCTTCATAGCGCTCTGAGAATTCACAACATCCAGAAAATCCATTGTCATATCCAGCTGATTGACTGCAGGTTTTCCTCTGGACATATCCAGTTTCAGGCCTTTGCCTTTTGCATCTTCATATGCAGCGTTAAGCTCTGCCTTCAGTGTTAAAAGTTCTTCCTTGGTTAATTCCTGATATGCTTTCATTTCTTACCATACCTTTCTCGTCTTTCCTCGTTGGGAATACGCCTTCTTCTGTGGATGTTGGATAATCGTATACAATCATACACTCCGAATATCATACTATAAGATGACATATAACACAATAGGTAACTTTCACTTTTTTACACCCGTTTATCCATAAATTTTCATTAAAACAGCCGTTGTATGTCTCCATACAACGGCTACCTCTTACATCTTATGAAATTGTCATTTCTGACTGGTCAGTTATTTGGCGTAATCAATTACGCGGCTCTCACGGATCACATTCACCTTGATCTGTCCGGGATATTCCAATTCAGCTTCAATCTGCTTGGAAATATCTCTTGCCAACAGTACCATATCGGCATCTGAAATCTGTTCGGGCACTACCATAACACGAACTTCACGACCTGCCTGAATAGCAAAAGATTTATCTACACCTTTGAAATTGTTTGTGATATCTTCTAACTGTCTTAATCTGCTAGTATAGGTTTCCAGTGTTTCCCTTCTAGCTCCCGGTCTTGCAGCGGATATTGTATCAGCAGCTTGTACAATACATGCAATCAGGGAAGTAGGCTCTACATCGCCATGGTGAGATTCCACTGCGTTGATAACAGTAGCATTCTCTTTGTATTTCCGACACAATTCAGCACCCAGCTGAATATGAGAACCTTCCATTTCGTGGTCGACTGCTTTACCGATATCATGCAGCAGTCCAGCTCTCTTGGCAAGTCTCACATCCAATCCCAGTTCTGCAGCCAGCAGTCCGGACAGCTGTGCTACTTCAATAGAATGCTTTAATGCATTCTGACCATAGCTGGTACGGAATTTCATCTTACCGAGTAATCTTACCAGTTCGGGATGAATGCCATGTACGCCAACCTCGAGAGTTGCGGCTTCTCCCTCTTCCTTGATCATTACTTCGACTTCTTTCTGCGCCTTCTCTACCATCTCTTCGATTCTGGCCGGATGAATACGTCCGTCCACAATCAGCTTCTCCAGCGCAATTCTCGCTACCTCACGACGAATCGGATCAAATCCGGACAAAATTACTGCTTCCGGTGTATCATCAATGATCAGGTCTACACCTGTCATGGTCTCAAGTGTGCGGATATTACGTCCCTCACGTCCGATGATACGTCCCTTCATCTCATCATTCGGTAACTGTACAACGGAAATTGTAGTCTCAGAGACATGATCTGCTGCGCATCTCTGTATTGCGTTAACCACATATTCCTTTGCTTTCTTGTCTGCTTCTTCTTTGGCCCGACTCTCCATTTCCTTGATCATCACGGCCGATTCATGCTTCACTTCATCTTCAACAATTTTCAATAAGTAGTCTTTTGCTTGTTCAGAGGTTAATCCGGAAATTCGTTCCAGTTCCTGCACACGCTGCTCATTCAGCTTGGAGACTTCTTCCTTCATTCTGCCTAGGGTTTCTTCTCTGGCTGCCAAACTTGCCTCGCGCTTCTCGATGGCATCTGCTTTCTTATCGATGTTCTCTTCCTTCTGCTGAACTCTGCGCTCATACCGCTGAGCTTCCGCTCTGCGCTCCTTGATCTCTTTGTCCAGTTCATTCTTGGTACGAATGGACTCTTCTTTGACTTCCAGGAGTGATTCACGCTTTTTGTTCTCTGCAGTCTTCAGGGCTTCATCAATAATCTCTCTTGCCTTCTCCTCTGCGTTGCCGATGGTTCCCTCCGCATTCTTCTTCAGACGGGTGGTGGTAACCTTTGCTGTGATCAGCACTGCAGCTATAATGGCAATAACAGAAACCACTAATACTATTACAATATTAGTGTCCACTACAGGAGCACCTCCTTATGAAATTTTCATTGTACATTTTGCTCTGATAATACAAATTATCGTTCAAAATAGAATGCAATTTATGTACATTCTAACAAGCAATTCACAACAGTATTAGTGTAAACTGAAAATACTCCTCTGTCAAGTACAAGTCGCAATTACTCCAAAAATAGTTCCTATATTAATACAATCTTTGTGCATTATTTCTTGCTTTTCCTGCACTATACAGTATCCTAAAAATCGTCACTGTGCATGCCTCCGATTGCCTTGCGAATGGCTTCCTGTGAGAATCCCTTTCTTGCCAGAAATGCGTATATTTTCTGTCGTTCTTTCCAGTCTGTTTCTTCCGCTGCATCATAATGTTTCTTACGAAGCAATTCCCGGATCATACTCTGTTCATCCTGTTCCCCGCCATTCTCCCTCCAGTTCTGCCAGGCTTCCTCTATCGTGGCAGAGGAAATCCCCTTGCCCTGGAGATCCTGTTCAATGCGTCTTCTGCTGCGGCTGTTCTCATGATAGGTGATATAATCCACTGCATAACGAAGATCATCTATATAATGAAAGCCTGCCACATATTCTATTGCCTGCTCTATGATCTCCGGCGGATAATATCCCTGCTGTAATTTTGTCCGTAATTGTGAGGTCGTATATTCCCGCCCCTGAAGCAGATTCATAGCCCTCAGTTTTGCACGTTTAGGCAGTACCTCCTGCATAATGGTCCGGTAATCCTCCGTTCGGAGTTCTTCACCCTCTTTTATATGGTAGAGACGCAATTCGCCTTTGTATAAAACAAAGGCGAATTCCTGATCAATATATACCTTACTTCTCGATTTGGAAAGTTCCGTAACCTGTGTTACCAGCATGGATCTACTCTTCCTTCTCCGCTGTAGCAGATACATCTGCCTTCAGTCCGTAATGCTCTCTGACCTTCTCTGCAATCTCATCACAGACAGCCGGATTATCTTTCAAATACTGTTTTGCATTCTCTCTGCCCTGTCCGATCTTATTGCCCTCGTAGGCATACCATGCACCGGACTTGGCAACTACATCACAGCTGGCCGCCAGATCCAAGATATCTCCTACCATAGAAATACCTTCTCCGAACATAATATCAAACTCTGCTTCCTTAAAAGGAGGCGCAATCTTATTTTTCACTACTTTGACACGGGTACGGTTACCGATGACCTCACCGCCCTGCTTCAATGCCTCAATTCTCCTGACATCCAGTCGTACGGAAGAATAAAACTTCAATGCCCGTCCACCGGTGGTGGTCTCAGGGTTACCGAACATGACACCTACCTTCTCACGAAGCTGGTTGATAAAAATAACAGTACAGTTGGATTTGCTGATCACAGCAGTCAGCTTACGCAGTGCCTGGGACATCAGTCGTGCCTGCAGACCCACATGGCTGTCTCCCATATCCCCATCGATCTCCGCCTTCGGTACCAGTGCAGCTACGGAGTCCACTACAATGATATCAATAGCTCCGGAACGCACCATGGTCTCGGTGATCTCCAGTGCCTGCTCTCCGTTATCCGGCTGGGAAATGTACAGATTATCAATATCCACTCCGATATTCTTCGCATAGACGGGATCCAGGGCATGCTCTGCATCGATAAATCCGGCAATGCCTCCCCTCTTCTGTACTTCAGCGATCATATGTAAAGTAACAGTCGTCTTACCACTGGATTCCGGTCCATAGATTTCAATGATTCTTCCCTTAGGAATACCACCCAGTCCCAATGCTATATCCAAACTTAAAGAACCGGTAGGAATGGTCTCCACGTTCATCTGTGCCGTGGGATCTCCCAGCTTCATTACCGCGCCCTTTCCATACTGCTTCTCGATCTGGCTCAGTGCCGCATCCAATGCTTTAAGCTTATCATCTTTTTCCATGTTTATCTCCTTTTTGTTCAAGGAACAAATGTTCTGCTTTTTATTTAGAATAAAACATTTGTTCGTGTTTGTCAATGTCTATTTTTATTATATCTATTTTATGTCCAATAAAACTCCCTTCAAGAGCACCCCCTATTTGCTAATTTGTCCCGATAATCGTCTGAAATTTTGGCGAATGCCTGAATTGCCGATAATCTGAGATTGAAAGACATGTCCGCGAATTGTTCCGCAGCCAGATACAAAAAGAATGTACCACACTTCCCCGCTTCCTGCAAGGATGCATGATACATTTTTTATGTTTTCAGCACTATTTACAATTTTACACCCTTACGTTTTGAGGGTATCTCACAAATTATTATTTTGTTACTTTTTACCAAATGTCACTTTACTGAAGTATTTCAAAATGCAGCTGCGCATGAGGATCAATGCTGCAGAGGTAGTCGCTTCTCTGATCTGGCTGCGGGTTCCGGAGAAATGATATTCTTTTACCGTAAGTTCTCCCTTAACACAGCATCCGATATACACCAGTCCTACCGGCTTCTCTTCGGTTCCTCCGTCCGGTCCGGCGATTCCCGTCACTGCCACTGCCACATCCGCTTTTAGCAAAAGAGCCGCCCCTTTCGCCATCTCTCCTGCTGTTTTGCTGCTGACAGCACCGTATTTATCCAGCGTGCTCTTACGCACTCCCAGGAATTTTCGCTTAGCCTTATTGGAATAAGTTACCAATCCCGCTTTATAACATTCCGACACACCGGGCACATTGATAATTCTCGCCGCGATCATGCCTCCGGTACAGGACTCTGCAGTAGTCACGGTCAGATCATTGGCAAGCAACAGATCCGCCACTGCCATCTCCAGAGTGGTCTCCTCTCTGGTACTGTAGATATCCCCTCCGAAACGGGATTTTAATTCTTTTACTATTGGTTTGATCGTCTTTCCGGCTGCCTTGGCATTTTCTCCGGAAGCAGTCACCCGGATATGTACTTCTCCGGTCTTAGCGTAGGTGGCTATGGTAGGATTTGTCTGTCCGTCGATCAAATCCTTCAGCGTATCCTCCACCTGGCTCTCCGGCACACCGCACAGCTTTACCATCTGGGAACAGATCACCCCGGGAGTCAATGCGTCCAGATAAGAAAGTACCTGCTGATCAAACATGGGGATCAACTCCGCAGGAGGTCCCGGCAGCAATACGATCCGGTTCTTCTCCGTTTCCAAAATGATCCCCGGTGCCGTTCCGTTATCATTGTCCAGTACTTTTGCACCTTCGGGCACCATGGCCTGTTTCCAGTTATTCTCCGTAGGCTGAATATCTCTTACTGCGAAAAATTCTGCGATCCGTTCCATGCTGTGATCATCCACTGACAGTTTTTTCCCACAGACCTTTGCCACGGTTTCCTTGGTCAGATCATCCTCCGTGGGTCCCAGTCCGCCGGATAACAGAATTACATCCGAACGCTCCATGGCACATTTTAACACGCCCGCAAGTCTCTCCGCATTATCTCCCACCACCGTCTGGTAATAGCAGTCCAGTCCGGAAGCAGCAAGCTTTTCCGCCAGATATGCTGCATTCGTATTCACAATATTGCCCAGTAAAATTTCGGTTCCTACACAGATGATCTCTGCTGTCATTGATTTACCGCCTTTCGCTAACATTATCCTTGTCATAGAGTTATCCACAGACAGTATACTACACTTCGGAAGCGGAGAAAAGGAAATATTTTACTCTGTGGCTTCTTCCACACCTATTTGATCTTTCGTATCTTTTGTACTAAATTGAAAGTTTACGCGAGCAATGAGCCGCGCATAGGCAAAATAAGAACCG